>OLNC01000027.1_pt1 | contig 150900 bp, 117 predicted proteins | sample 1672011 | NCBI WGS metagenome assembly OLNC01 (sample SAMEA3136636, study PRJEB25190) | human gut metagenome | biome: human gut; feature: human-associated habitat; material: faeces | place: Austria | collected 2013
ACCTCCCTAGGTACCACACGTTTCTTCCTCTCCATCCATCTGCCTCATTTATCATACATGATTCCGTGTAGTTATTGGACTTTGACTTGGTAAGCAGCCTTATCCTCATGCATAACCTTATATGAGATTTCTGTTCGTCAGACCAGAGATTTGCCCATGAGTTAGTATGTTCCTCACATCCAGCTTCCTTCAGATTCCACCTCACGATGAACACCCTTGCCTTCGGCTATATCCTTCCCACTACCGGGCGGATTCGGGACTTTAACCCGTTAGAAACGTGCGCCGCTAGGCGCACTTACTATAAAAAACCTCTGCATGTTTCCTGTCATTTAAATGACCGGGCATGCAGAGGTCTTTTTATTTTTTATTTCAATGTAACAGTTATACCAGCTTATCTTGCACAAATACTATTAACAAAAATAATATAGCAGCCAAAGTCTCCGATACCTTTTCGAACAGCCTTATCTGCTTTCTCGTCTCCTAATTGCTCTCTCCACTGTACTTCTTTTCCCTGCATCTTTAAATATCTTGCAATCATGTTAAAATGAAGAATAACGTTATCATGACAGGCTGTCCTGAAAGAATCTTTATCCATTTTCTCTTCTATTGAGAATGTATGCCACTTTGCACGAAGATCCGCATAGGGAAAAATAGCATTACACAAATCATCATACAATTCCAATGCATCTTCATCTTCTCCGATTTCCAGCATCATATTTTCGTGCATCTTTCTCATTTGTTCAATTGTTATCGCCCCAGGCTCTTTTACATAGCTATCATAAGTATTGATCATTTTGTTCTTCTCCTTTTTATTCATAATGTACTCTCTAAAATGAACTATCAAATTTATTAGTCAAACATATACCAGAAGGGGATGCTACATCTCTATCTAAAGGAATTCTCTATGTTGTTTTCTGTATTTTAACAGACCAACAAACGAGAAGTTCTCAGTCTGTTTTACAGTTCATAATAATATAAACAGATGTTTTGATATGTTCCATCCTTCATACGGAAACCTTTCGGTACAATTCCAATCTGTACAAAACCCAGTCGTTCATACAAATGGCGGGCATGAATATTGTTTTCCACCACAGCATTAAACTGCAAAATTCCAAAGCCATACTGTTTTGCCTGTACAAGACAATCATCTACTAATTTTTCACCAATATGCTCGCCGCGGTAATCGGTATCAACAGCATAACTCGCATTTGCAATATGCCCACAGCGGCCAATATTGTTTGGATGCAGAATATAAAGCCCCACAATTTTTCCATTGTTGTCTGCAACGCCGCAATATGTTTGTGCCGCAAAAAAGTCTGCACCTGTTGTATCGTTCAAAAAATCTTCTTGTGGAAAAGCCTCGCCATCTTCTACGACCTTATTCCAGATGGAGATCATTGCAGGAATTTCTTTTTCTCTATACTTTCTAATTTCCATAATCTATCCTCTAAATTCTAATTTCATGATATCTTTCTAATACTGATTCTACCGTATTTTTTAATCTCAGTCCATCTTTTTATATCCAAGCAATAGAAAAACTTTTCTGTCTCTGCTCCGCCGGAAGATATTTCATTGTAATACTTTTTAATACATTTCTTGTTTTACACAAATTATAGTATGTAATAATATTATAATAAATTATTTTATTATTTGAAGTTCAATATAATTATTTTTCCAAGAAAATTTCTAAAGTATATCCTTGTAAAAAAGAAAAAGCACCGAAAACCCACTGTTTAAGCGGATTTCCGGTGCTTCTAATACAGAATCGAGGCGACGGGACTCGAACCCACGGCCTCTGCGTCCCGAACGCAGCGCTCTACCAAACTGAGCCACGCCTCGTTTTCACAACGATTATAATATCAAAATTAACGAGACATGTCAAGTTTTTACGAGAACAAATTCTGCGAACTACCCTCTTCTAAATCCAGTGGGTTAAGGCAGTCTTATTTCAAATACATTTACCAGCGAGACTTTCTTTTTAAATATTATCCTTTTTTCTTTTTTGGAAATATAGGATAATAAAAATCATAGAGAGTGAAAGTAAACCTACTAAAAGATACACCGCAATCGTATTGTTATCTCCTGTTTTCGCTCCTGGTGTTCCCTGATCTTTATTTTTTTTCATAGGTTTGTTATTTTCTTTTAAATTGACTTTATCATAATCGTTCATTTTTGGTGTAATCGGAATATCACTTCCGTCCTTGTTCTTTCCTTCTAAAGAAACTTCATTTTTCAAAAATTTTATTGATGGAATATCTTTCTTTACCTTTGCTGTGTAAATTAATTCCACAGAATCCCCCGCTTCTATTTTATCTAAAAAGACTTTTTTGTTTTTTATTTCTTTTACTTTAACCGTATTGCTCTTCTTACTTCGTATACTGCTTCCTGCTTTATGAGCAAACCCTTTCATTTGTACATATTTTTTCAACTCTTTTGACGGTTCTTCTTTTATTGTTATATTTCTTGCACTTGCTGTTCCACTATTCGATACAGTAATTGTAAACTTAATTTCTTCTCCGGCTTTATATGTTCCATATTTTCTTTTTCCTGTATATCTTCCATTCTCTAAAACAATATTCTTTGTTTTGTCTGATTTTTTCGCAACGACAATGTCTGGCACTCCTATTCCTACGGTATCGTTATCTGTCATTTCCGGAGTTTCGATTATATAGATTTTTTCTCTCTTTCCATTGTCATTCACTGTTTCATATTGTGCGGTGATATGGATAGTATTATTCAAATGTGTGCCTGCCTGCACTCCTGTCTGTACCTCTGCTTTCATGTGCAGTACTACACTGTCTGCTGCTTTTAATTTATCTAAATGTACTATGTATTTTTCTTCTTCATCTTTTTTTTCTGGCATCCGTTCTACACAAACTGTATTTCCCTGCTTTGTTGTAATCTGGCCTGAAACAATTGTAACAGTCCCTGGTTTTATAATTTCCTGTAATGATTTATCCATGAAATCTTCTACTACCAAATCATACAGATCCGCTGTTCCTTCATTACTTATATTTACTGTATAATCTATCACATCTCCGTATTCATAAATGCCTTCTTTTTTTACGCCTTCGTAACGCCCTTTTACTAAAGTGACTCCTTGTGTTTTATCTGCAAGCTTAGAAACTTTAGCAACTGGAGTACCTGGAATATTGATAGTATCTTCATCTTTCATTAATTCCGTAACTGGAATTTCTGTATACTTTTTACTTTCTTCTTTTAACTCTTCTATTGCCAGCTTTTGAATCTCTTCATAGGCTTTCTCAATTGCTTTCCTGGCTTCTTCTGCCATCGGATCTTTCTTTGTATCTTCCTCCGCTTCGTCTTTCTTTTCATCGTCTTTATTATTGTCATTCTTATCTTCTTCGTTTTTATCTTCTTCTTTATCTTCTTTTTTATTCTCTTCCTTATCCTCCGGATTATTCATATCTTCTTTTTTATGTTCATCCGCCTTGCTCCAGCATGCATATAAATCTACATCTTTTTCCGGCATTCCATACCACTGTGTTGGAAGATATTCTGCTTCTCCGGTCTTTTTCGTACTCCAGCCTGTGAATTTGTATCCGCCACATGAAAAATAATTTTTATTTATCTTTATTTTTGCTCCTGCATATGCTGGTGTTTCTGAATCGATTTCTTTTTGTTCTGCTTTCGTTTCTTCTGCTTCTGATGGATAATTTGAGTGGTACACTAATTTATATTGTTTTACATCTTTTGACCACTGTGCATATAATACAGTGTTTTCTTTTAAAGTAAACTTTTCAGATGGTGCATAACGCTTTCCGCTTCCATCTGTCTTTGTATTCCATCCTACAAACTTCTTTCCATTATTGTGGAATGAATTTCCGTCTATTAGCACTTCTTTTTCTTCATCTTCACCATCATCAGAAAAACATTCTGCATCTGTGTATTTTTCTTCTTCTTTCGTATTAGAAGAATAGATGAGTTTCTTCTGCTCAATCTTTTTCCACTGTGCATATAAAGAAATATTCTTTGATGGGATAACGAAGGTATCTCCGGAATTATATTGCTTTCCACTTCCATCTGCTTTTGTATTCCATCCAGCGAAAAGATAATCTGCATAGAAAAATCTGTTATTCTGCAATAAAATGCTGTTTCCTGCCTCTTTCGGAGTTTGTGAATCTACAGAAAATGCGGTTGTATTATTATTTGCGCGATAAAAAACATGATACTTTTCAATGTCTTCTGCATTATTCTGAAGCTTTTCCCACTGTGCATATAAAATTATGTCTGTATTGATTTCTTTTTCTTCTCCTGGTTTATAAGCATCCCCTTTTCCATCCGGTCTTGTGTTCCATTGAGTAAACATGTAACAATCCCTGCCAGCTTCGTAGCGATAGGCATTTCCATCAATTTGGACTGTGTTTCCTGCTTCACATGGAGTTTCTGCATCTGTTCTTCTCTTTCCGCTTCCATTATTGGCATCATACTGTAAATGATATACCGGTCGTTTCTCCCACTGTGCATACAGATTCAGGTTCCTTGCTGGCATTGCCACTACCTCTTCCGGAGTATATTGTTTTCCTTTTCCGTCTTTTCTGGTATTCCATCCTTTGAAAGTAAAACCTAGATAAGAAAAACGATTTTCATTTACCGTTAATAAAGTACCTGCCAGTCTAGAATTCTCTTCATCCGCTTCTATCTGTTCTTTTTTATTATTTGAATGATAAATCAGATTATAAACTGGATATTTTCTCTGATTATTATGATCTTGACTTGCTTCCTCTTCTTCTTCATCCGGATTTTTCTTCCACTGTGCATACAACTTTACATCATTTCCCGGCATATTATATACTGTATCTGGATTCCATCTTTCTCCGCTTCCATCCGGATTGGTATTCCATTCTGTAAAATAATGTCCTTCATATAAAAAGGCATTGCCGTTTACAGTGATCTTGTTTCCTTCCCTGCATGGAGTTTCACTGTCAGTTTCTATTTCGCCAGAACCATTGTTCGCATCATACTGTAATTTCCATCTTCTTTTCTCTTTTTCCATCTTTTCTTCGTACTCTTTGTATGCTTCTTCGTTGCCCTTTTTATAACGAGCTGTAAGTTCTACTATATTTTTCAGTTCAAATAGATTTCCAACATCTAGACGGACTTTTCCTTTTAAGAATACATCAACGGCATCTCCTGCTGCCAGGAAATCCATCCATAATCTTTGTGGTTCTTCTAGACTAGTTCGAACTTTTCTTCCATTCTGTGATGTATATGTACTTTCTTCAAAAGATACGCTTTCTTTTTCTAAGGCTTTTTCCAGCTCCTCGCTAAGTGTATCCTGCAAATACAAATCATACAAATTAGATGTTCCATTATTTGTTACTGTAATCTTATAGGTAACAGTCGTTCCGTTTTCATATACTCCTGAAATTTTTGCTTCTGCATTATATCTTCCTGCTTCTAATACTGCTCCTTTTGTTCTGTCAGCAAGTTTAGCCGCTCTTCCTTCCGGTACACCCGGTATCTCTATTTTATCTTCATCTTCTTTTTCTGGTACTTCCACATCTTTGTTTCCATCAAAATACCATCCATTAATACATACTTTATTAGAAACATTATAAATGTTGGCTATGCCCGGCAGCAAATCAGCTTCATAATATAAGACAATATAATCATCTGCCCACAGTCGGTCTGTTCCATCTCCATCTTCTCCTGTACTGCATAAAAGGAGCGTATCTTTATCTACTACTTTAGCTGTGATTTTCTTCTTATGAGCTGTAGTAAGAATATACAAGCCTTCCTCTGTTGTCTGCGTTTCATCAAAAATAAATTTGGCACTTTCTAAATTTACGATTGCTTTTAATTCATCACTCATAGCATCTTTCACCATAATATTCTTTAATGCCGCTTCTCCATTGTTTTTTACTATAACAGAAAATCTGACTTTGTCCCTTGCACCATAAATTCCTGGTACCTTTATTCCTGATGTAATTTCTCCATTTTCAATTGTGATTCCTGTCGTTTTATCTGCTGTCTTTATGACATCTTCTCCCGGACTTCCTGGAACATTGATAAAATCCCAATCTGTGACAAGGCTATTCCCTTCTCCGTCTACCAGCTTATCTGTTGAAACATCTCTTAAATGAATATCTCCTTTTTCTTCTGTTCCATTATCTGCATACTTTGCTTCTGCATACACATCATTACGAAGTTTCCATGCATCTTTTGCATCTTCCTTTAATCGGACCTTTACATGAATGTCCACACTGTCATTCACATTTAAATGCTGCAGTACTAACACCAGATCGGATTCTAAAGATAAATGTGCTACTACTTTATCCCCTTCTCTTGTTTTCAAAATTCCTGAATTCGGTACAACAAATGCTGCTGTTTCCATATCGGCATATTTAGAAAGTGTCTGTTCTGAAAATTCTCCTTTTCTATCCATATCATCTGTAAGCCGAATCTGATAAAGAGGAACATTTCCTGTATTCGTTACTCGGATAGTGTAATCTACCATTTCCCCTGCTTTATATATTCCTGCCTGTTTTTTCTCTATATAACGGCCGGTCTTTTCATCAAACAACACTGTTTTTCCTTCTTCATTCGTTGTCTTATCTGCAATCTTTGCAACAGAAAAAGCAGGGCGCATCAAAACATTCGATGCATCAAGCATATAGATTACAAATGGATTATTCTGCTCGATTCCATAAGTAAGTTCTACTTCATAAATGCCATCTCCCTTAATATGATCTAAGGCTCCTGTTGTTTCTTCTACGACATACTTTCCAATGTACAGCTCACTTCCTTCAGTGCTTGCTCCCTTTCCATCTTTTCCTGTAACAATTCTGTCTGCAACACTTCCTTTAGAAATAAGTGGTTCCGCCTCTTTCAACGGTTTTTTATCCTCCTGTAAATCCCAAGGCGCATAAATATCTTCTGCTGCTTTTACTGTAAATACAGCACCTTCTACGCTCTGATTCTCGTCATCTTTTTTCGTAATCGTTAACTTTGCTTTCTGTAATGGATTACGATAAATCAAAACTCCCGTCTGTCTCTTTCCCGTAACTGTACTTTCAAAAATAATATTACTTCCATCTTCTTTACTGTTCTCAGACAGTTCAAAAGTCCACTCCTGTCCTGTTAAGATACATCCCTTTGGCGCTTTCTTTTCTGTAATCTTATATTTTCCCAGATTATCTAGCGTATTTTTAAATGTCTCTTTATTCTGATAAACCGAATGTCCTTCTTCATCTTTCCCTTCTGTTAGTACAAATAATTCACGATAGGTACCTGTTGCAGCTGACCACTGGGATAATACAAATTCTGCTCCGGATAAATATGCTCCGGTATCCGTACTTTTTTTATAAACCTTTACAATATTTTTTCCTGCCTCATAATTCTTATTGATTAACTGTTTATTCTCTGTAATGCTTGTTGTATTATCAAATAGCTCCTCTGTTTTTAATGTATTTATCTCATAATACCAGTTCGTATTCACTGAAGGATTCCAGATATTTTTATATTTTTCTGGAATAGAAATCTCTTTTATATAGTATGGTCCATTACCAAACGGTTCTTTGTAAAAAGTGTAGGATGGCATGGATGTAAACAATGCAACGCCGTTATCATCCGTTGTTGCTGTATACAACGGTTCCTTGGCAGAATTCTTATCTGAACCTCCAAATAATCCAAATACAACGCCTTTTACTGGTTTACCTGACTCCTCATCTAATTTTTTAACACGTAACTTCATTGCAATTTTAGAAGCTACATCATTAGATTTTCTCTCTACAGTACTCCCTTTATCATTTTTAACATATAAAGTACCGTTATTACTTACTGCAACACTACCTTTGCAGCTTCCTGCCTCTGGTACCTTTTGCTTAAGTGTCTCATTCTCCTGATACCACTCTGCGATTGAACGATGAATCGCATGAAGCTCCTGGTCTGACTTTACTTCCACTTCTATATGTATATAATAAGTTCTCCCATAAAAAGCTGACTTTCCAAGCCTTTCATCCACTGCTTTTACCTGAACCGTTGTGCTGTGATCTGCCTCCTCTCTCTTTATAACATGAAAATATGAAGTCATATCACTATAATTAATTCCCATTGTCTGGAAATTATTACTTACTGCCTCATCTGCATAGACTTTCACAGATTTTACATTTAGAAGTGCATCCACTCTGTCTTCAATCTGGAACATCGTATACTGTGCATTCTTCACATTAGAAGGTGTTGGCGCAACGGCGGAAAGTACATAGGTAAACACCTGATTTCTCTCAGACAGACCTGCAAACCTGCTTCCTTTCTCTGAATTCTGACCATTCACATTTCCCACATAAACAGACTTAATTACTTCCTCTGGTAATGGAGCAATTCCAACATCCGCTCTGACTCCTAAAAAGCCTGTACTGTTAGACCAATAGTATGAATTAGAGTTTTCGAGTGTACTTTCTGCCGGAATTCCATATCCTCCTTTTACACCATAGGCTGCATCACCACCAGTATCTTTCTGATCACATTTTGCTACTGTCCAGCGACAGTTCACACTACTGCCTGAAAAAATTCCCATTGCTGTTGTATGTTCATTATTACTATTTAAATCTGTACTTATTCGGGAAGATACATATCCCTTAGAGCCTGCAATCAAACCATTTTTATTATATTGTAGTTTTGATTGTGATGTATTAAACATGACTATCTTTTCAAAACCATTCCCAAAGTCTACCCCCTGCTGTGCATCAATATCACAAAACTGAATCATGCCCTTTATGCCGGCTACGGCTGTTGTTGTTCCACTATAATAGAATTCCAGACGAGTCTGTAGATAATCCGTTCCCATAACTGTGATTCCGATTTTAGACTTTCCAAATCCTATATAAGGTGCTTTTAAATCTTTATTCGCCAACTGCTTTCTGACAGCTGCTCCTGGAAATTTATATCCTGTAACGGTCATCTTCATATCTATGGCATACGTTCTCTTAGAACCATAATCATACCAGGTTCCTACATTAGTATAGATCGCATATGGATTCTCACTGCATTTATCAAGATTAAATACTTTAGACACAATACGCCCATCTTTTACCGCATCATATACATCACCAAATTGCTTCTTAGGTCCTTTCTTTACCGTTGCAAAAGAAACTCCCCCACCATTGCCTCCACCTACAGTAACCGTAGTTTTACTTGTAAAACGAGGGGTAAAATTGTATTGCTTCCCATTAGAATAACTTTCATAAATATATTTAGAAGCAGCATTAGCATCCGCAACTACTGCAAGATTACCTCCAGAAGCTGCATTTACCTTCTTACTGTTTTTTTGTAACAGAAAATAATGACTTGTAATATCCGGCATAGTCACCGAATGATTCGTATCTGGGCGCACAGTTCTAAGCGTATATCCACTTACTCTTTTTAATTGCTCCCTCTCTTCTTCCTCCTTCGATTGCTGACTTTCTGTCGCTTCCTGTACTTGTTCGGGTTCCTTCGCATCTTTAATTGAAATATCTTCAGAGCCTTCTTCCTTCTCTGTCCGGCTTTCTGCTTTCTTCTCTGTCATCTCCTGTTCTTCTGGTATCACCTCATTCTTTTCTTCCTGTGTTCCTACGGTATTATTTATAACATCCTCCTTATCTTTCTCTTCTTTCTTCTCTTCTTTCTTGTCTTCTTTTTTATCTTCTTTCTTATCTTCTTTATCCTTATAGTCCGATGAATCTTTTTCCTGATTTCCTTCTTCCTGACTCTTCTCTTCCTTTATTATCGTACTTTCTTCCTGGCTTTTCATCTGGTAGAAATCGTTAACTCTTACTGTACCTGTACCGGCAGCCTGACTGATCTGTATATTCGTAAATAAAATAGCTGTCACCAGTATAAATAAGAGTATCTGCTTTAACACTCTTCGCACGTTCTAACCTCCTGAAAATCATATATTCCTATCTATGAAAATATCTTTATATCATCTATCCCCCTTTCTTATCTAGGAATTTTTTCCATTTTATTTTATCATCCTTTTTATTCCATGTCAATATTTTACTCTAATGTTTTATTTTAACTCGTTCAGAGATGAGGGAGGGGATAGATGAGAGCTAAAACTTGAATAATGCATTTCAAAAAATAATACTGTTTTCTATCTTTTCTAGTTTCCTATAAATATCTTATAAATAAAAAAGGAGCAGGTAAAATGTCAAACTGCATTTTTACCTGCTCCATTATTACTATATCTGCAATGCTATGCTTTTATCGATCGATCATACTGATTGATTCAATAGCTACAATACCTCCACGAACTACTTCCACATGGTCAAACTTCCTTGTTAAAAGTGCGATAAGGTCATTATTTCTTCCTTCTGTATTGACACTCTCAAGTAATACACTATTAATGCCATAATCAATTGCTTTTGCTCCAAATACCTGTGATATACGGAAAATCTCACCTTTTTCAAATTCAGAACATTCATGTATCTTTACAAAAAGAATCTCCTTCATATGAGTCGGTGCATCAGTAATATCATTTAACTTAATTACTTCTACACAACGGTTTAACTGCTTCTTAATCTGTTCAAAAGTTGCATCATCCGAAGACAGACCGATTGTCATTCTTGATACAGTAGGGTCTTCTGTAACGCCTACAGTAATACTGGAAATGTTATAGGACTTTCCTGACATCATTCCTGAGATACGTGCCAAAACACCAATTCTATTCTCCACATACAGAGATACCCATCTTTTTTTCTTTTCTGTATTTATCTCTCTCATCTCTGTATCCTCCTATAACATAATGTCTTCAAAACTTGCTCCACCTTTGATCATCGGCATAACCAATTCATCCGGAGCTACCATACATTCTACAATAACCGGCTTCTTATTCTTTTCCGCATAATCTCTCGCTTCAAGAATCGTATCTCTTAACTGCTCATCCTCTGTGACAAAATATCCTTTTGTACCGTAAGCCTCTGCCATCTTCACAAAATCAGGGACATATTCCGGGCATACCCAGCCTGGTGTACCACACTTACCCTTACATGACTTATGATAACGCAGACAGGTAATCGTATAACGCTTTTTAAAGAACAACTCCTGCATCTGACGAACCATTCCAAGTCGATTATTATTAAATACTATATTGACTAACGGAAGTTCCTGACATACTGCTGTTGCAAGCTCCTGCATATTCATCTGGAATCCGCCGTCTCCGCTGATTGATACGATTGACTTTTCAGGACATCCAATCTGTGCACCTACGGCGGAAGGAAGGCCAAATCCCATCGTGCCGAGTCCTCCGCTTTGTACCAGCCTATGTGTAGCATCTAACTTCAGATACTGAGATGCCCACATCTGATGCTGTCCTACGTCACTGGTAAATACCGTATCTCTATCTGCATATACTTCATTCAATGTCTCAATAATGCGCTGTGGATTCACTCCATCTTTCACTTCCATCTGAAGTGGATATTCTTTATCCCAGCCCTGTATCTCATCAAGCCACTCTTTATGCTCCATAGGCTCTGTATGTTCTAATATCTTTAAAATAGCTGCCTTCGCATCAGCAACAATAGGAATATCTACGGTTACATTTCTTGAAATTGCTGCTGATTCAATATCAATATGTACAATCTTCGCATTCGGTGCAAACTTCTTAATCTCACCTGTTACTCGATCATTAAAACGACATCCTATCGAGAACATCAGATCACACTCATCTGCTGTCTTATTCGCCGCATAAGAACCATGCATTCCGATATTACCGATATACAATGGATGTTCTGTAGATATCGCACCTCTTCCCATGACCGTTGTAATTACCGGTGCATCTATCTTTTCCGCAAGCTTTGTCATCTCCTGCTGTGCATGTGCAAGATTCACACCTCCACCAATTAAAAACATTGGCTTTTTCGCCTCTTCTAACAGTGTTATTGCCTTTTTAAGCTGCCCTACATGCACCCCTTTATTCGGCTTATATCCGCGGATATTCACTTCGGTCGGATAAGAGGTCGAACCAAGTTCTGCCATAACGTCTGTTGGCAGGTCTACGAGAACCGGTCCTGGCTTTCCAGATCTTGCAATGTAAAAAGCTTCTTTAATGCGCTGTGCCAGCATCTCTCTGTCACGAACCATAATAACAAACTTCGCGATATTTCTTGTCACACCAATAATATCTACTTCCTGAAATGCATCATTACCTATTAAATGTTCTGGAACCTGTCCTGTAAAACATACTAATGGAATACTATCATAATTGGCTGTAGCAATTCCGGTTACCAGATTCGTTGCACCCGGACCACTGGTTACTAGACATACACCAACCTTGCCGGTCGCTCTGGCATAACCATCTGCCGCATGAATCAGCCCCTGCTCATGTCTTGGCAATACAAGATCAATACCATGACAATCATGGAGTGCGTCTAGAAGATTGACGACCATGCCACCCGGATATGCGAAAATCGTATCCACGCCTTCTTTTTTCATTGCGGTTACAAACAGGTCATTTCCCGAAACCTTCATTCTTACTTCACTCCTTCTTTTCTCATTCATTTTCATTATTATTAATTGTCTTTGGTTATAACTTTTAGAAAATTTACATTCAAAAGTTAATAATCTTTTTTATGATATACCAAATACTTTCCTTTTGTCAATAGTATGTCTATGTATACAATTCTGTCTGGTGAACCGGGCGCAAAACAATGCTTACTGTCTGTTATAGTTGATCAGGCAGCCTTTGAGAATGATTTCTCTCTCGTCGTCTGTTAATTCTCCCATTTTCAATACAAATGGAACAAGACTTCCATCTTTTACAACATACGCTTCAAATTCAGATGCTTTTGCCTCTACTGCTTTTCTTACATCTGGAAGGAAAATGTAATCTCCATTCGTAAATGGTAAGTCACCTTTTTCAATGAGGAATGGGAGCATACCCCAGTTGATAAGATTGGAACGATAACGCTTTGTTGCATATTCGTTTGCAATGTTAGCCCATCCTCCTAATACTTTCTGGCAGGATGCCGCCTGTTCTCTGGCAGAACCATCTCCTGGTTTTACCGCAAAGATTGTACTTCCGATTCCAATATTTTCATTAGTAATCTCTGCATACTTTGTATGGATCGCATCGATAACCGGTGCCAATTCTGTCAGTGCCTCTGCAGGATTCTTATCTGCTTCTACTGCTTCCTGAGCTGCTCTTACTTCTTTTGCACGTCCTACATACGCAGGATCTTTTCTTGAAAGAGTAAATTCTGCAAGTCCAAGTGGATTAGAACGGTAAGAAGAAGTTTCTCCAGAAGGAATCAATTCATCTGTTGTTGTTACCGGATCATGAATCTCAGAAACAACTTTAAGGATCATATTCTCCGGAAGAGCGCTCATCTTTGGCCAGTCTTTAATATTTGGTCCAAACTTAATCTCTACAGAAGGATCTGCAACCCCCTTACTGTCAAAGACACGATTTGCATAAATACTGCTGTCAAAGTGATACTTTCTTCCACTATATTCTACATCAAGATCTGTTGCAGGTGTAAGATATCCCTTATTTGCTGCTGTTGCTGCAATCGAACGGGCATCCATTAAAGCTACAGAAGCAATCTGTCCATTCTGTAACTTAGAACCTTCTCTGTTCGGGAAGTTTCTTGTAGAATGACGAATACTTAAACTGTTGTTTGAAGGAGTATCTCCTGCACCAAAACATGGACCACAGAAAGCAGTCTTTACGATTGCACCACTTTCCATAAGTGTTGCTGCTGCGCCATTCTTTACCAGTTCCATATAAATAGGGGTACTTGCCGGATAAACACTTAAAGTAAATTCATCAGCTCCAATAGATTTCCCTTTAATGATATCTGCTGCTGCACATAAGTTTTCAAATCCACCACCTGCGCAGCCTGCGATGATTCCCTGTTCTACGTAAAGCTTTCCGTTATGTACTTTATCTGTAAGTTTAAAATCTACCTGTCCATCTAAACTTACAAGTGCCTTTTGCTCGCAATCATGAAGAACATCCATAAGATTTCTATTCATGTCTTCGATCGTATATGTGTTACTTGGGTGGAACGGCATTGCGATCATTGGACGAATCTTACTTAAATCAATCTTAACCATTCCGTCATAGTAAGCAACTGGTGCAGGATTGAGTTCTTTATAATCACCAGCTCTGCCATGAATATCATAAAAATCTTTAATCACATCATCTGTTTTCCAAATAGAAGAAAGACAGGTTGTCTCTGTTGTCATTACGTCAACTCCGATACGGAAATCCGCACTTAACTTCTCCACACCAGGACCAACAAACTCCATGACTTTATTATTCACATAACCGTTCTGGAATACAGCTCCAATAATAGCAAGAGCCACATCCTGTGGTCCGACACCCTTTATTGGCTCTCCTGTCATATAGATTCCGATAACGCCTGGCATATTGATATCATATGTCTGATTTAAAAGCTGCTTTACAAGTTCAGGTCCACCTTCACCCATCGCCATTGTTCCAAGGGCTCCGTAACGTGTATGGGAATCCGATCCAAGAATCATCGCTCCGCCACAGGCAAGCATCTCTCTTGCAAACTGATGGATAACTGCCTGATGAGGAGGTACATAAATTCCACCATACTTTTTCGCACAGGTAAGTCCAAACATATGATCATCTTCATTGATTGTTCCACCTACTGCACATAAACTATTATGACAGTTTGTAAGAACATATGGCATCGGAAACTTCTCTAAACCTGAAGCACGAGCTGTCTGGATAATTCCTACATAAGTAATATCATGAGAAGTCAGCTTATCAAAACGAATCTTTAACTTATCCATATTATCGGAAGTATTATGTGCTTCTAAAATACCATATGCAATCGTTCCTTTTGCTGCCTCTTCTTTAGAAGGTACATTCGGACCAATTACTGCCTGAAGCTGCGCTGCTGCCTCCGGAGTATCTTCTATAATCTCTGTTCCGTTTACAAGATACGCTCCTGTTTTTAACAGTTCCATCATTCTATCCTGCTATTAAAGTCTTTGCTCAAATAGCTTTTCCTTTCCTAAATTCAAAAATACCTCGACATTCCTGCTGCAAGATGCACATCATGCAACACATCCTATCTTCTTCTGCGCATCTAAAGCAATCCGCCAGAGGATATATCAATAAATAAACTACGTTGATACGGATATCTGACAAGTTCCGCATCACTGCATACGTTAATTATATTAGCATAAACGCAGGATAAAATTCAATAATACTTAAGTGTTATTAATTTTCTCAAGACGCTTTGCATATCTGCGAAAAACTTCTCGTGCTATCACTTTTCCGATCATGAATACTGCAATAAAGAGACTTCCCACTTCCAGAATCCGCCGCATATTCCCTTCTTGATGTATATACAGCGATATTACAACTGACAAACACATAAATATGCACAAGCTGTCTAAAATCTGTTCTTCTACTTTTTTCAATGTGGATGAAAATTTTTCCTGTAAGGTAGTGTTTTCTACTCCGCAAGCTTTTAATTGGGAATGTTCAATTTGTACATCTTCTTGTAACTCTTCTTGTAGGTCTCCTGATTGTAAGTCCCTTAATTTCGAATCATCCCATTGCGAATCTTCTTGTGAACTTTCCATGGTATGTATCACGATTGCTCTTCCTGTATTTTCCATAAAAACCTGTCCTGATCGATATTCCCTATATGGTTTCGTTAAACTAATCACCGAACTGCTTATCTGTTCTCCCTTTTTTAATCGGACAATATCCCCTCTTAGTACATACTTCCATGGTATTCTCTGAAAAACACCCTCTCTGAGTACAATTACTTTCTTTGCTTTCGCTTCCTTCTGTTTAAAAAATATTTTTCTACTCCGGAATGCTGTCCTTATATTTATAATAATGAGAAAAAATAAAGTAAAGAATAACAAAAGTTGTATTTTCTTTGGAAAATAGAATATCCGGCTTATCCCACACAGATAAAGAAAGAAAAAGAAAAACGGATTCTGGCATTCTTTTTTTAAATAAATAAGCCAAATCCGTTTTTTCTCTTTTGCAATATTATACGTACCACAGATATGCCGCCTGCGCCTTACTTCTGCAAGACTAAGACCAGACTGCACATCTGTCCCGTATTTTAATTCTAAATATTCACTTGTTCTATTCTCTGCTTCTTTATACTTCCTGTCCATATTCATAGTAAAACCTCCGCTTCCTAAAAAATTCTAATAATACATCTTTTAAAAAGGCATCTATAATGTTTTACTAAATATATGTAACCTATGAAAAGAAATATACCTTTCACTTCTTTCTTTTCGATTTAAAGCAATTCCTCTACTCTTTTTCAAGAATCTGGCCGGTACGGTATGCATGAAGAAGTTTTTCAAGATCGCTGATCTGCTCTTTTAACTGGCGGCCGGTTTCGGTATCTCCTACCTTCTCTCTTTGTGCGGAAATCTCACGAATAACCGTATCAGAATGTACATCGATTTCTTTTTCGATCACATCTTCTGTTGAAGTGAATGTCTCATGAGAAACCAGACGAAGGCCTCTGGAATTATAGATTAATGTATAGCCTGCAATACCGGTTGTTCCACGATATGCCTTTGAAAAGCCTCCATCGATAATCATGACCTTTCCATTACACTTAACCGGGGATTCTCCTTCTTTTACATGAACAGGCATATGACCATTGATAATGTGTCCTTTTTCTACGTCCACGTTAAACTCTTTGAGAATATTGTTCACTACCTCTTCCTTCTCGATCAGTCGATAATAATGGTCTTTTCTTTCAATCTGTACTTCTTTATCTGCGATAAAATAGCGTTCAAATGTTGCCATTTTTTCCTTACCATATACCGGAGAATTCTCATTAGACCAGATATACCACATAATATCCTTACCATATTCATGTTCATCTTTATCATCCTGCTCGTAATACCCTTTTCTTGCATAGTATTCAAGCACATCATAAAGTTCTTTTCCAGAATACTGTTTATTACCGATCTTTACTTTACGAAACTTACCGTTCTCATCAAGGGGTACACATCCATGATAAAGCAGATTAGAGTTATAGCAAAGATACAGACCTCCCTTATTAAACAAGAAACGAATATGCTCCTGTAATTTCTCACAGTTCAGGAAATTCATGCAAAGGCGGTTCATCAGAGATTCTTCCGCTTCGGAAAGCTCATACGGGTTGTTCGGATCTATCGTCGGGAAGGACTTATCAAGAAGTTCATACTTCTTTCCATCAATTTTGATTGTTCCTTCTTCATAATCAATCTTATCAAGAAGAAGTCTTCTGTCCATATTAAACTCCGGTCTTCTTTTAATAAGCTGTCCTTCTAACTTAAACTGGATAATCGCAATCGCTTTATGCATCTTCATATTAAGAGATACTTCCTGCAGATTAGAATCTTCCTGTGCATGCACACGAAAACACTGGCAAGGATCATTCGCATAAGTTTCTATTGCAAAACTTGCAAGAGGAACAAGATTGATTCCGTATCCATCCTCTAATACACTAAGGTTATTATACCTTGCCGAAAGACGAATGACATTGGCAATGCAGGCTTTATTTCCGGAAGCGGCTCCCATCCATACAACATCATGATTCCCCCACTGGAAATCCACATTACTATGCTGCATCAGATGATCCATAATAATATGCGGTCCTGGTCCTCTGTCAAAAATATCACCGATCACATGCAGTCTTGTGACAACTAACTTCTGAATTACCCCTGCGATTGCAACGATAAATTCCTTGGCACGATTCAAACGGATGATCGTATCAAAAATCTCATTATAATATTCTTCCTTTTCTACAACACGATTATTCTCACTTAAAAGTTCTTCAAGAATATAGGAAAAATCTGGTGGAAGACTCTTTCTAAGCTTCGATCTTGTATACTTGGCAGAACTTTCCTTACATACAGCAATCAAGCGGTGTAATGATACCTTATACCAGTCCTGAAAGTCTTCTTCTGACATCTCTAAACGCATCCGTTCCACTTTCTGCTCCGGATAATAAATCAATGCCGCCAGACTCTTCTTATCTCTGGCACATAATGTATTACCAAAAACATCTTCTATCTTATTACGAATCGCTCCTGAGCCTGTCCTTAATATATGTAAAAACTGCTCATACTCACCATGTACATCAGAAACAAAATGCTCTGTCTCTTTTGGCAGATTCAGAATCGCCTGCAGATTAATAATCTCCGTACATGCTTTTGCGACACTTGGATACTGTGTTGCCAGGCTTTGTAAAAACTTCAGATTCAACTTCTCCATAATTCCTCCCCCTTATGGAATGATCCATATTCCTATATTTCTCCAAACTGCTGCTTTATGCCTTACCTATGTTACTCATGTAAATCAGTATCATTATCTTTCTGTTTCATCTTTGGTTCTGTCTTCTGTTCTATCTTTCTGTTCCCTCTCCATGGAAGCAAGCTCTTTCTTCTTTTGTTCAAGCTGAAGATATGGACGCATCTCAATAAGCGGCGCCCCATTATTACGAATATAATCTTCCGTAATGGTCACACGACCAATATTGTCATCCTTTGGAATCTCATACATAATATCCAGCATAAACTTCTCTATGATTGCACGAAGTGCTCTGGCACCGGTATCTTTTTCTAATGCCTTTTCTGCAATTGCAGTAAGTGCACCATCTTCAAACTGTAAATCAACTTCATCTAATGCCAGAAGTTTCTGATACTGTTTTAATATTGCATTCTTAGGTTCTTTAAGAATATCAACCAGCATTTCTTTTGTCAAAGCGTTTAATGTGAAAATGATTGGCAATCTTCCAATAAATTCCGGAATCATTCCAAACTTTCTGATATCTTCTACTGTTACATTCTGTAAAAGATTCTTTTCGTGATCATATTTATCTTTTAATTCCGCATGGAATCCAATAGAAGAATGCTGCGTCATTCTTTCTTTGATAATATCTTCTAATCCTGGGAAGGCACCTCCACAGATAAAAAGAATATTTCTTGTATTCATAACCGCCGTTGGAACCATTGCATTTTTAGAACTTGCTCCTACTGGTACTTCTACCTCACTACCTTCTAAAAGCTTTAACAGACCCTGCTGTACAGATTCTCCACTTACATCGCGGCTTGTCGTATTCTTTTTCTTTGCAATCTTATCAATCTCATCAATGAAAATAATACCTGTTTCTGCTCTTTCTACATCGTTATCCGCATTCGCAAGCAGCTTTGAGAGTACACTCTCCACATCGTCTCCGATATAACCTGCTTCAGTAAGAGAAGTGGCATCACAGATTGCCAGAGGTACATTTAACAGCCTCGCCAGTGTTTTTACCAGATGCGTTTTACCGGAACCAGTTGGTCCGATCATCAACATATTGGACTTATCAATCTCGATTTCATCCATAGTATTTGTAATTACACGTTTATAATGGTTATATACTGCCACAGACATGACTTTTTTTGCATAGTCCTGTCCAATCACATACTCGTCAAGCTGCGCTTTGATCTGATGCGGAGCAGGAATATTCTTTAATGTAAGCTTTGGTTCTTCTTTTTTATTTTTCTTCTTTTTCTTTTTTGCTTTCTTTGTTTTTGGTTTTTGATTAGAAAGGTTTCCTGATAATAACTCCCCAAGATTCATATCCTTTAAGTTGTTAAAATCCATATTGGAAAGGTCAAGGAACTGAATACCATTCCCTCCTCCAAAGCCAGAATTAAAAGAATCAAAGGACTTCTGCATACAGTCAGAACAAATGCTTAAGCCTGTTGGCATATGAATAAGCTTTGCTCCCTGCGATTCTGTACGATGACAGACACAACAGGAATCCATCTTCTTTTTGGAATCGTCCTCCTCCTCATCATCCTCGTCATCTTCTTCTACTTCATAGTCCTCGTCGTCAATTTCTTCCGCATTGTCATCTTCAACCATATCCTGCTCTTCTTTTTCATTGAAAATAATTTGTGTCAGAGCATCCTCTAATACCAGTTCTTCCTGGTTTCTTGTATTTTCTTTCTTCATTTCTCTATCTCTTTCTATCTCCCGTAGTTACTGACTCTGCCTTCTGCCTTTTAAGATTGCCTCCCCAAGCAGCATATCTTCCGGTGTAGTAATCTTTATATTTTCATAACTTCCTTTTATCATGCGGACACCACGAATACCATATGTTTCCATCACCATGCCATCATCCGTTACAGAATCATCTTTGGCCTCCATCATTTTCCGGTAGGCTTCTTTTATTTCTTTTGTAATAAAACACTGTGGGGTCTGAATCTGCCACATACTGCTTCTTGGTGGTGTAGAAACTGCATAGCAATTATCATCTACGATCTTGATCGTATCTTTTACCGGTATTCCCATAACACAGGACTTGTATTTTTTTACCTGCTCAATACAAAATTCTATTAATTCCGGCGTAATAAATGCCCTGGCTCCATCATGAATCAGAACATAATTCTCTTCCGGGATAACACACAATGCTTCATATACCGAATGATACCGTTCTGCTCCTCCGGTAACAATCTTCTTTACTTTTTTATATGAATATTTATCTAAAATATTCTTCTGTGCGTATTCTACCTCACCTGGAGCGACCACAAGAATAACTTCGTCAACAGAACTGTCTTCAAAAGCTTCTAACGCATAGGTAATAACCGGTCGTTCTAAAAGAGTCATATACTGCTTTTGTATATCAGAATGCATACGGCTTCCTTTTCCCGCTGCTAAGACAACTGCTGTCACTTTCTCTTTCATGTACTCCCCTCCTGTACTCTCCTATGTACTTTCGGAATCTTTTTGTGCTTGATTTTGTGAGAAAAACTCCGAGAGTACATTCCTTTATACTCCTGAAATCTTTTTGTACTTGATTATATAAAAAGATGCCTGGTACAGATTCCTAACGTTCTCCAATCTTTAAGTTTGGCTTTGCATTTAAATCCCAGCCATCCCGGATACCTTTCTTATATTCATAATATCCTGCAACACCGATCATCGCTGCATTATCTGTACAAAAGATTGGTGACGGATGGTAAAATTCTAGTCCGTTTTTGCGGCAGGCTTCTTCCATCTGCGCACGAAGAGAAGAGTTTGACGCTACCCCTCCTGCAATTGCAACTTTTTTGATTCCAAGGCGCTTTGCCGCTCCCACTGTATGTTCTGTAAGAACATCTGTTACCGACTGCTGGAAAGAAGCTGCCACATCGGCACGATTCACTTCCTCTCCTTTCATCTGGCACTGGTTTAAATAGTTCAGTACTGCTGATTTTAAACCACTGAAACTGAAATCATCCGGTGCATCTGTTATTTTAGCTCTTGGAAATGCGATTGCCTTTTTATCGCCTTCTTTTGCAAGCTTGTCAATCTTCGGTCCGCCCGGATAGCCGAGTCCAATTGCTCTTGCTACTTTATCGAATGCTTCTCCGGCCGCATCGTCTCTCGTTCTTCCGATAATCTCATACTCTCCGTAATCCTTTACGAGAACCAGGTGTGAATGTCCGCCGGAAGCTACCATACATAAAAACGGCGGCTCTAACTCTTTATGTTCAATATAGTTGGCGCTGATATGGCCTTCGATATGATGCACTCCAACTAATGGTTTCTTCGTCGCATACGCAATTGCTTTTGCTTCGGCAACCCCGACAAGAAGTGCACCGACAAGTCCCGGTCCGTAAGTAACAGCGATGGCATCAATATCCTCTAAAGAAACACCTGCTTCTTTTAATGCTGTTTCAATTACAATATTAATCTTCTCTATATGTTTTCTGGATGCAATTTCCGGTACTACGCCGCCAAATAATGTATGCAGTTTGATCTGCGTATAAATGGTATTTGATAAAACTTCTCTCCCGTTTTTTACAACAGCCGCCGCTGTCTCGTCACAGGAAGTCTCGATTGCCAGAATCAGCACATCCTTTTTATTTTCTTCCATGTTTCTTATTCCTCCTCAAATAACAGAGTCGTACTTTTTCCGTCCTTTCCCGCACTGGTACGGGCAAATATCTTCCGCACTTCTTCAAGATATACTTCCGGTCTTACCAGGGAAGGACTGTAGTGCGTAAGCCACATCTTCTTCACGTCAGCTTTCTTTGCCATTTCTGCCGCTTCATAAAATGTCATATGTTTATATTCTATTGCTTTTGCTTTCTTCTCCGGCTCACCATACATTCCTTCACAGATAAACAAATCCGCACCTTTTGCATGGTCTACAATAGATGCTGTCGGTCTTGTATCTGTAGTATACGTACATTTAATTCCTTTTCGTGCCGGTCCAAGGACCAGATCACTTGTCAGTATTCTGTCTGGCAATTCAATGGTTTCCCCCTTTTGCAGGCGATTCCAGTATTGCATTTCTACATTGTTCTCTTTTGCTTTATTGATATCAAACTTACCTGCTCTGTCAATCTCTATCGTATATCCATAACAGGTTACATTGTGATTCACACGAAATGCCGTAATCCGGCATCCAGCTGCTTCAATAACTTCTTCTTTTTCTTTTAGCTCACGAAAAACAATCGGAAATGGTAAATCCGGTGCAATTACCCTCAGTGAATTCACTACACGCTCTAATCCTCTTGGTCCTACCATTAATAGCGGCTCTGTTCTCTGTGCATTTCCAAGCGTTAAAAGAAGCCCCGGCAATCCACTGATATGATCTGCATGATAATGCGTAAAACAGATGACCTCAATCGGCTTAAAACTCCAGCCTTTTTCCTTGATTCCCACCTGTGTTCCTTCACCACAATCTATTAAAATACTGTTTCCATTGTATCTCGCCATCAATGATGTCAGTTTGCGGTATGGCAGCGGCATCATTCCGCCACAACCGAGCAAACACAATTCCAGCATAATCTCCCTCACTTTTCTATAGCAGTTCCGTCTGTTCCTCCACCTTTACCGGAATCCGAAACTGCCCTGTCCATGTATCATAACAGGACTCACATATATGAAATATATGTATTTGTCCATCTTTATTTGAAAAATATCCCCATTCTTTTTTAATGGAAATATAATCTTCTCTTTTGGTACTGTCTGTTGTTTCTATCTTTTTTCCACAGGAATTACAGTATACTTCATACACTTTTTTCTCCATTCTATTTTCCATAGCCTCCATCTTTTTAAAACTTTTTCTAAATGATTATCCTACAACATTTTTCATATGAAAGTTTCTCTTACATATGGAAGTTCCTCTTAATTATACAGAAAAATGTGCTGAAAAACGTTAGTAACTATTGGTATTTTTAAGATTGCCATAACATAAGCCTGGCATCTTCCTGTGGATGTTCATAATAATTCTTTCTTTTTCCGACTTCTTTAAATCCGGCATGTTTATACAAAGTAATCGCCGCTGCATTAGAATCCCGCACTTCAAGATATATACTATAAATTCCCTGCTGTCTCGCCTCGTCTAATAACTGCTGCAGCAGCTTTCTGGCAATTCCTTTCTTCCTGTAAGCGGGAAGTACGGCAACATTGGTGATATCTGCTTCATCTAGAACTACTTTCATCCCGATATAACCGATAACCTCTGTCTCCTCTTTTGCAAGAAAAGAACAATATCCCTTAGTATGAAACATTTCCTTTAGTGCATCAACTGACCATGGTACCGAAAAACATTCTTTCATCAGAATCTCTGTCTGTTCACAGTCTGTTTCTGCCATTGGACAAATTCTCATTCTTCTAACTTCTTTCCCTTCGCTTCAAGTTCACGCTCTGCCTGTGACTTTCTCAGATAAATTGGTGCATGGTCACTCGCTGGTTCTGCCTTGCCTTCATCGTATAATCTCACTGCACGAATGGCAACCGCTCCTGCTCTCTGACGACTTAAATGTGCCGGTGCATAAGAATGTTCTACTGTACAGAATTCCTCAATAATATCTTTGTATACCGGAACACCATCTCCCAGGAAAATAACCTGTTTTCCAAGCTTTTGTCCAAACGCATTACACTTTTTAATAATGTCTTCTACCGGACCTGCCTCCTGAGCTACAAGTTCTTCAAATTCTGTCCCTCCTGCAAAATGATAGATTCCTGTATAAACCTGCTTTCTTCTGGCATCCATCATCGGACAGATCAGCGCATCTGTCCCATAAAAATTACAGGCGATTCCTTCTAATGTCGGAACAGAAATGATTGGTTTATTAAGCGCAAGACCCAATCCTTTTGCAGTGGCAGAACCAATTCGGAGACCTGTGAAAGAACCCGGACCTGCTGCAACAGCAATGGCGTCCACTTCAGAAAGTTCTGTCTGTGTCATTTTCACAATCTCATCAAGCATAGGTAAAAGTGTTTGTGAGTGTGTCTTTTTGTAATTTAATGTATACTCTGCAACTAAGGTTTCTCCATCTAAAATGGCAACGGAAGCCACCAGTCCAGAGCTGTCTAATGCAAGAAGTTTCATCTATCTTTGCACCTCCTCAACAGTAATCAGACGATAATCAAATCCTTTCGACAAATCTTTATCGATATGGATTTCCGTATATTGTTCCGGGAGCAGTTCCTCGATCAGATTCGCCCACTCGATAAAGCAGACTCCTTCTCCCTCAATATATTCTTCAAAACCAATTTCGTACATTTCTTCCGGGTCACTGATCCGGTATACATCAAAATGATAAAACGGAAGTCTTCCCTCATCATATACCTGCAAAATAGTAAAGGTCGGGCTGCTGACCGGACCTTTTATTCCAAGACCCGCAGCAAATCCCTGTGTAAATACTGTCTTTCCTACTCCTAAATCTCCATAAAGGCAATAGACCTGTCCTGCTGCTGCCTTTTGCCCACATTGTTTTCCCAGTGCAAATGTATCCTCTGCGCTGTTACTTTCTATTCTCATCTTTACCTCTTTTTTACCTCTTTTTCATCTCTTTTATGAAATTCATGATTTCTTCCCGCTGCGTTCCCATTGCCGCACTTGGGATTAAAAATGCATTGTTCTTTCCGGTATAAATCACTGCAACTGACTTATAAAAAATTAATTTTGTAATCTTTTTCCATTCTACATCAATTGCGTCATCTCCTAATTCCAGATGCAGTCCCCACTCATCAAACATATAGTGAAATTCTTCATTATAAATTGGATTCAGCTTTTTCGCATTCTTTGCACGAAGATTTGTTGTAAATGGAATCCATATAAGAATAAATAAAGAACAGATCAACGGCATCGTAACACTTCCCTGCTTCTTAATTAACACAGCAAGCGGCCATACGATTGCTAATATCGTTACGATAATCATTAATGGCTGGCGATACGTATGACCAAAAAGAAATGCCTTCAATTCCTTTTCTGTTACATTGGCATCAACTCGGAAATGTCTGCCCTGTGGCTCCATCATTTCTTTTTTCGCAAGTTCTTCCGGCTGTTCCTGTACATTCTCTGTTACGATTGTTTCAGAACTCTCCCCATCTTCTGGATTTTGAGCTGTTTTTTCTACACACAGATCTGCATCCTGTATACTTTCTTCTTCTATAATTCCCTCCGGTCTGTCAAGATCAGCAAGGTTCATCTTACTTATTTTTTCAAAGTTTTTCACGCGTTACTCCTCCTGCAATGGCCACAGCGTTACTTGCTGTGGTCAATCTTCATCGTAAGCTGGATTCTCTTTTTATTTAAATCCACACTCATAACCTGCACATCTACAATATCTCCTACGCTGACTACTTCAAGCGGATGCTTAATGTAGCGCTCTGTCATCTGGGAAATATGCACAAGACCGTCCTGATGTACTCCAATATCAACAAATGCTCCAAAGTCGATCACATTACGTACCGTTCCTTTTAAAACCATACCTTCTTTTAAGTCTTTCATTTCAAGAACATCTGTCCTTAATACAGGCTTTGGCATCTCACTTCTTGGATCTCTTCCCGGCTTCTCCAGTTCCTCTACAATATCATGCAGTGTCATTTCTCCAACGCCAAGACTTTCCGCTGTTGCTTTTTCATTTGTAATCTGAGAGTGAAGAGTACTAAGTCCGCCATTACGGATACTTTCAGAAGTATAACCTAAATCCTTTAACAACTTCGCTGCTGCCTCATAGGATTCTGGATGTACACTTGTATTATCAAGCGGTTCCTCTCCTCCCGGAATCCGTAAGAATCCTGCACACTGTAAAAATGCTTTTGGTCCAAGTTTTGGTACTTTTAAAAGTTCCTTTCTTGTATGGAATCGTCCATTTTCTTCACGATAGGCTACGATATTCTTTGCTACTGCTTTACTGATTCCAGAAACATAAGAAAGTAATGGAACAGAAGCTGTATTAAGATCAACACCTACTTTGTTTACACAGTCTTCTACTACACCATTTAACGCCTCTTCTAGTCGCTTCTGGTTCATATCATGCTGATACTGGCCAACACCGATTGCCTTTGGTTCAATCTTTACCAGTTCTGCTAACGGATCTTGCAATCTTCTGGCAATAGATGCGGCACTTCTTTGTCCTACATCAAATTCCGGAAATTCTTCTGTTGCAAGCTTACTTGCAGAATATACAGAAGCTCCGGCTTCATTTACGATAACATAAGCTACCTTTTCCGGAATCTCTTTAATCAGTTCAGTAATTACCTGTTCTGATTCACGACAGGCAGTACCATTTCCTACGCTGATTACGGAAACATGATACTTCTTGATCATCTCATGTACTGTTTTCTTTGCCTGTTCTACTTTACACTGTGGTGCAGTTGGGTAAACGACAACGGTATCTAATACCTTACCGGTTGGGTCTACAACAGCAAGCTTACAGCCTGTACGGAAAGCCGGGTCCCAGCCAAGAACTGTTCTTCCTTCCATTGGAGGCTGCATAAGAAGCTGTTTTAAGTTCTTTCCAAAAACAGTAATTGCACCTTCCTGTGCTTTTTCCGTCATCTCACTGCGGATATCTCTTTCAATTGCCGGTGCGATCAGACGATTATAAGCATCAAGCACTGTTTCTTCCATCAGTGTCTTTGTATTTGGATTGTCCTTTATCATTGTTTTATTCAACGCATTGACAATCTGTGCATCAGGAGCCTCTACCTTAACCGTAAGAAACTTTTCTTTTTCTCCACGATTGATCGCCAGCACACGATACCCTGTAATCTTAGACAGTTCCTCGCTAAAATCATAATACATTTCATAAACAGATTCAGCCTTTTCATCTTTGGCTTTCACTACAAGACGCCCCTGCTTCATCGTACAGTTTCTTATACTCTTGCGATAATCTGCTTTATCTGCGATCATCTCCGCAATAATATCTTTTGCTCCGGCAAGCGCCTCTTTTACATTAGCGACTCCTTTTGCTTCGTCTACAAAGCTCTGTGCTTCTTCATCCATACTCTTAGAAGTTGTCTGCAAAAGAAGAATATTCGCCAGTGGCTCTAACCCTTTTTCCTTTGCTTTCGTCGCTCTCGTCTGCTTCTTTGGACGATATGGACGATACAGATCATCTACTGCTACAAGAGTTTCTGCCGATAAAATCTTTTTCTTTAAATCATCGGTCATCTTGTCCTGTTCTGTGATCGCGTTAATAACCTGCTCTTTCTTTTCTTCTAAATTACGAAGATAAAGAAGGCGCTCATGTAAATTACGAAGGGTCTCATCATTAAGAGCCCCTGTCATCTCTTTACGGTATCTGGCAATAAAAGGAATCGTATTCCCCTCATCAATGAGCTGTATCGCTGCTTTTGCCTGTTCTTCCTTAATCGTAAGCTCCTGCGCCAGTTTCTTTATAATATCCATTAATCTGTCTGCTCCTTATGTCTGTACTTTTTATTTTACAATCTGCTATGCTTTTTGCGGTGTAGTGATCCACCTGAGATATGCATTCATAAATGCATCCAGGTTTCCATCCATCACACTCTGTACATTTCCGGTCTCTTCCCCGGTTCTGTGGTCTTTTACCATCGTATATGGCTGCATAACATAAGAACGAATCTGGTTTCCCCAGCCGTTATCGGATACTTCGCCACGTATATCTGATAATTTTTCCCTGTTTTCCTGCTCTTTAATCAGATATAACTTTGCCTTTAACATCTGCATTGCCTTATCTTTATTCTTGTGCTGAGAGCGTTCATTCTGACACTGCACAACAACACCTGTAGGAATATGGGTGATACGGATCGCCGAATCTGTCTTGTTGATATGCTGTCCACCTGCACCACTGGAACGATACGTATCAATACGAATATCTTCGTCCGCAATCTCTACAGATAAATCTTCCTCAATATCCGGCATAACATCACAAGAGGCAAAGGAGGTCTGTCTCTTTCCTGCCGCATTAAATGGAGAAATCCTTACCAGACGATGGACGCCTTTTTCTGACTTAAGATAGCCATAGGCATTCTCTCCATTTACTTCAAAAGTAATGGACTTGATTCCTGCTTCATCTCCATCAAGATAATCAAGAACTTCTGTCTTAAATCCATGACTGTCGGCCCACTTACTGTACATACGATACAGCATACCCGCCCAATCACAAGACTCTGTTCCACCTGCACCGGCATGAAGCGTTACGATTGCATTATTTTTATCGTATTCACCGGATAACAATGTCTGGATCTTTAGATTATCAAACTCTATTTCAAACTCACCAAGTAATTCTTCAATCTCCGGAATCACACTGGCATCATTCTCCTCATTCCCAAGCTCGATCATGGTAGAGACATCATCAAGTGTCATCTCCAATGCATGATATGCTGATACCGTATCTTTAAGGTTCTTCAGCTTCTTTGTCACTTTCTGCGCCTTATCCGGATTATTCCAAAAGCCTTCCTCACGCATCTCGCTTTCCAGTTCTTTAATCTGTTCATGTTTATGGGAAAGTGATAAAGAAAGACCAAGTTCCTTCATCGGTTCTTTATATTGATTTACCGTAAATTTGTATTGTTCTAATTCAACCAATTATAAAACCCTTTCTATATATGATAATATGATAAAGAAAGGCACAGTGCCTATTCATTCACAGGTGCGTTTCCTGACATCTGCTGCAAAATATTCACTGTGCGAAACTTTTCCTGCCTTAATTTGCAAATCTGCCACAGCAGTTTTTATATTTCTTTCCGCTTCCGCAAGGACAAGGAGCATTACGTCCAATCTTTGCTTCTTTTCTGCGGTAAGGTCCTCTTTCGACAAGCTCATCCTTGTTTGTGCCTGTTGCTCTTGCAACCTGCTTTCTTTCAACTTTCTGCTCAATCTGAACATGCATTAAAGCACCAACCGTATCATGACGAATGTTCTTTGTCATCTCCTCAAACATCTCATATCCAAGGAACTTGTACTGAACAACCGGATCCTTCTGTGCATAAGACTGAAGTCCGATACTCTCACGAAGCTGATCCATATCATCAATATGGTTCATCCACTTACTGTCAATAACTTTAAGAAGAATAACACGTTCTACTTCACGAATACCATCATTAAAGATTGCTGCATCTTCTTCACCAAGTTCTACTCCTTCTTCCGGTACATTCACCTTGGCAAATTCATTAAAGTCTTTCTCTTTCTTATGGTAAATCTTCATCGCCTCATCCTGAAGACGGGAAATGAGTGCTTCTTTATCATTCTTCTCTTTTTCTTCATCTGTAAGAGTGATTGGCTCTAATGGAATCTTTCTTCTTAAAGATTCATTCAGCTCTACAAGATTCATCTCTTTTAATGGCTGTTCTCCTGCGAGCATATTTACATCGTCAGCAACAACATCCTTAATCATCTTGTAAACAACATCCCGCATACTCTCACCATTTAATACACGGCGTCTTTCTGCGTAGATAACTTCTCTCTGGTCATTATTTACCTGGTCATAATCGAGCAGGTTACGACGAATACCGAAGTTGTTATTCTCAATCTTCTTCTGTGCCTTTTCGATCTGCTTTGTGATCGTCTTATGCTGAATCTCTTCCCCTTCCGGAATCTTTAACGCCTTATATACGCTCATCATACGCTCAGAACCGAACAGGCGCATCAGGTCATCTTCAAGAGATAAGTAGAACTTCGATTCACCAGGATCACCCTGACGACCGGCACGACCACGTAACTGGTTATCGATTCGACGGCTCTCATGTCTTTCTGTACCGATGATCTTTAATCCACCAAGTTCTGCAACTCCATCTTCTAACTTGATATCCGTACCACGACCAGCCATATTCGTTGCGATTGTAACAGCTCCCTTTTCACCAGCATGTGAAATAATCTCTGCCTCTAATTCATGGAACTTCGCATTCAGTACGTTATGCTTAATTCCTCTCTTACTTAATAATTCACTGACTTCTTCTGATGTATCGATATTAATTGTACCAACTAAGACCGGCTGCCCCTTCTTATGAGACTCTACGATATCGTTGATAACTGCATTTAACTTTTCTTTCTTTGTCATGTAAATAGCATCTTCATGATCGATACGGATCATTGGCTTATTCGTAGGAATCTCTACTACGTCCATGCCGTAAATATCCATGAACTCTTTATCTTCGGTCATAGCAGTACCAGTCATACCGGCTTTCTTTGTATACTTATTAAAGAAGTTCTGGAATGTGATTGTCGCAAGAGTCTTAGACTCTCTGTTAACCTTTACATGCTCCTTTGCCTCGATTGCCTGATGAAGGCCATCAGAATAGCGACGTCCCGGCATAATACGTCCGGTAAACTCATCAACGATAAGAACTTCGTTATCTTTTACTACGTAATCTCTATCTCGGAACATAAGGTTATGTGCACGAAGAGCAAGAATAATATTATGCTGAATCTCAAGGTTCTCTGCATCCGCAAGGTTCTTGATATGGAAGAACTGCTCTACCTTCTTAACACCCTCTGTTGTAAGCATAACCTGCTTATCCTTCTCGTTAACAAGGAAATCTCCATCTTCCTCGATATCAATACCCATGATGGCATCAATCTTAGAAAGTTCACCATCCGAAGTACCACGCTGCATCTGTCTTGCAAGAACATCACATGCCTTATAAAGATCTGTGGACTTACCACTCTGACCAGAAATGATAAGAGGGGTTCTTGCCTCATCGATCAATACGGAATCGACCTCATCGACAATGGCATAATTCAGTTCTCTTTGTACAAGATCCTTCTTATAAATAACCATGTTGTCACGAAGGTAATCGAAACCTAATTCATTATTCGTAATATAAGTAATATCACAGTTATATGCAGCCTGACGTTCTGCATTATCATAACTGTTCAAAATAACACCAACGCTTAAGCCTAAGAACTGATGAACCTTACCCATCCAGTTCGCATCACGCTTAGCCAGATAATCGTTAACAGTAACGATATGAACACCCTTGCCCTCAAGCGCATTTAAATATGCTGGAAGAGTAGAAACTAAAGTCTTACCTTCACCAGTCTTCATCTCTGCAATACGACCCTGATGTAAAATAATACCACCCATCAGCTGCACACGATAATGCTTCAGATGGATCGTACGGTCTGCTGCCTCTCTTACAACAGCAAATGCTTCCACTAACAGGTCATCAAGAGTCTCCCCTGCTGCCAGACGATCTTTAAATTCCTGTGTTTTGGCACGAAGCTCTTCATCGCTTAATGCCTGCATCTTCTCATCAAGAGCCTCGATCGCATCTACATACTTTTCAATTCTCTTGATTTCTTTCTCACTTTTATTGCCAAAAAGTTTATCAACAAAACTCATCTTTACCTCCTATTTCTATCGTAAATCACTTCCTGACTTACATATGCCCCCACTGACAGAAGATGGGGTCACACCTCCTGAGTTGGTAATCTTCTTCTAATTTTAAACATACAGATTATATTGTAACATTGATAAGCTCTCTTTTCAAGCTTTAATCCCCTTGATATACAGAAAAAGGGAAGGCAGATAATTATCTGCCTTCTTCCTTCGTTTCTAAATGAATTCATGTATGTTTAAAATTCTGGTTCAATCAAACCATATGTTTTATCTTTTCTCTTATAAACTACATTCACTTCAAAAGTCTCTGCATTACGAAATACAAAGAAACTATGCCCTAACAGCTCCATCTGTACACAGGCTTCCTCAACATCCATCGGCTTAATAGCGAATCTCTTACTCTTTGTAACCGTTACTGTTTCATGATTGTCCACATCTTCTTCCATGAACTCATCATTAAACTTCACTTCGCCCTTACCGTACTTGGAAATCTTCGTCTTATACTTGCGAATCATACGCTCCAGTAAATCTACTGCCATATCAATAGAAACATACATATCTGTACTTGTAGGTTCTACTCTTAAGATCGTTCCCTTCATAGGAATCGTAGCTTCTACTGTCTGATTATCCTTCTGCACGCTTAATGTGACCTGAACTTCTGTCTCTGGAGTGAAAAACTTCTCCAGCTTGCTGAACTTATCGTGTACAGCCTGCTTTAATCCCTCGGAAACCTCCAGATTCTTGCCATAAATAATGTAACGCATACGATCACACTCCTTTTTTCTTATATTATAATTATTATACCAACAATTCTTCATTCTGGCAATGAATTATTTAAAAAAATCACACAAAACAGATGTTTTATATTGACGTGCTTTTTCCATTTTTTTCTTTCATTTTTCCACTGTGGATATTGTGGATAACTCAGTGGATAAGTCTGTTTTTCAACATTTTTCGGTTTTTTTCTTCGTGGATAACTGCAAAGAGTTATACACCGACACTTTGTTCTTTTTTATGTTTTGTAAATTTATGTATATTTCTTTGTCTATTATGCACAATTTTCAGACATTCCTCATAGGAAAATCCGTTTTTAACCGTTTTCTGAAAGTATTCTTTATTATCCGACATTTCGCCTAAAGTTTTAGACTTTTCAGTCGAAATCTTCTTACTTTTTCCGAAACAAAAGGCAGAATATTCCTGCAAAAATCGCAAAATCACTCATATTAAAAACCAGATTACTGATTTTCTTCACTGGAAATTCAGGAAAACGAATATAATCTGTCACAGAACCTTTTTTCATTCTGTCTATAAAGTTACTAAGTCCTCCTCCAAGAAGTAACGCATAACCGATTCCTGCAATACTCGCCCCGCCTTTTTGCCGTTCTTTTCCCAATACGAACGCACAAAAGCAAAGCATGGCACCGGATATCCCTTTTAATATCTTTGGATGTGAAGAAAGGATACCACTGGCTGCTCCTTTATTCTCTAGGAATTCAATTCTTGGAGACAACTTCCTTCTCCATCCATCCTGCATAGCATTTACCGTATTTATTCCCTCTCCAGACCTGGTAAAATGTTCTTTTCGATGCTTTCCTCTAAGAGAACTCCTGAAATATTCCTTTAAAAACTTATCTCCTGCAATAATCAATGTTACAATTATGAAATATATCACTTTGATACCTCCTGTGCATATGTTAAATTATACCTCAAAGAAAAGGACTGAGCTACTTTGCCACAACCAAATACTTTTTTATCTGTGCGCGGACTTTCCCATACGTATCACACAAAAAATGGCGAAACCCCTGCGTTAAAAGATATTCACTTCGACCTTTTCACTGGCGAATTTGCAGCGATCATCGGACCTTCCGGCTGTGGAAAATCCACTCTTTTAGAGTTGATTGCCGGTCTGATTCCCTTACAAAAAGGAAGCCTTCGTTATCCCTTTTTAAATCAGCCGCCTTCCATCGGCTACATGCTGCAAAAAGACCATTTATTAGAATATAGAACTATATATAAAAATATCATTTTAGGTCTCGAAATACAACACCGTCTTACTGAAAAAAACTTAGAATATGTCCAGAAATTAATGCAGCAATATGACATTGCTGATTTTGCAGATTCTTACCCAAGAGAACTTTCCGGCGGAATGCGCCAGCGCGCTGCCCTCATCCGAACACTTGCCTTAAAACCGGACTTTCTTCTTCTTGACGAACCATTCAGCGCCCTAGATTACCAAACCCGGCTTGATGTCTCAGATGATATCGCAAAAATCATTCGCCAAAGCGGAGTCACCACCCTTTTAGTCACACATGATCTGTCCGAAGCAATCAGTATCTCCGACCGTATTATTGTACTTGGAAAACGTCCAGGCCACATACGATCAATCATAACAATTGATTTTGGATCAGAACACCAGCTTTCTTCCAAAGAAGCCCGCATTCATCCCCAATTTCAAAATTACTTTAACCAGATATGGAAGGAGCTGAAACATGATGAATGAATCAGCAAACAATCTATCAAAAGAACAACAATTCTATATAAAAAAAACAAGACATCATAAACACCTTGTCCTGTTCTTTCAAATTTTTATATTTGTATTTTTTATTATTTTATGGGAGATATCTTCCCACAACGGAATCATCAATGCCTTTATCTTTAGCAGCCCTTCCCAGATGCTTCTTGCCTGTCAGAAACTATTTCTCACCGGAGACCTCTTAAAACACATTGGCATCACACTTGCAGAGACGTTCGGCAGTTTTTTTCTCGTTGCCTCCATAAGTCTTCTTGTTGCCATACTCCTTTGGTGGAATACAACATTAAGTGAGATTTTTGAACCGTATTTTGTAATTTTAAACAGCCTTCCAAAATCAGCAATGGCTCCGATCTTTATTGTATGGCTTGGCAATAATATGAAAACCATTATCATCACCGCCATATCCGTTGCAATCTTTGGAAGCATCTTAAATCTTTTTACCAGCTTTCAGACAACCGACCCAGATAAATTAAAACTGATCTATACCCTGCATGGCAACCGATTGGACTGTCTTACCAAAGTTATTCTTCCGATCAACTTTCCTGCAATCCTTAGTATTTTGAAAGTCGATATCGGACTTTGCCTGATTGGAGTAGTTATTGGAGAATTTCTCGCCGCCAGAAAAGGACTTGGTTATCTGATCATCTATGGCTCACAGGTCTTTAAAATGGATTGGGTAATGCTCTCTATCGTGCTGCTTTGCCTGATTGCCGCATTACTGTATGGAATACTCAATAGACTGGAAAAACACTTTATTAACTCTTGATTTGTGTGGTAGACGAAAAAAGAAACAACGATACATTCCATCTGCTCTGTAGTCGCTGTATTTAAGATGCTCGTCCGCATCTTAAACACGCTCCCAAGCCGCATCTGGAATGTATCATTGTTTCTTTTTTCTGTCTATTTTAAATCCATAGTTTGGCAACATGGAATGTGCCAGAAGAATATGACTTTCCGGGAAATCAAATCCAAAAGGGCTGACATTCAATTTGTAAGATTGGGTCAAACAATCGCTGCAATAAAATTTTCTGCTGAATTGTAAGGAATTTATGGTAAAGAAAAGAGAATTTTTATAAATATTGCATTTTGTGACTTTGCGCTGTAGAATTTTGACTCTGAAAACTTCGGACTTGTTTTTCCGAAGTTTTCGTTTTTTGAGGCAAAATGGAGCGTTTAGCGCAACGGAACAAAATCAAACTTATAAAAATTCTCTTTTCTTTAGAATACCAACTACAATTCAGCAGAAAACATATTCCTTGTGGAGAATTCCCATTCTCACCAAGTATAGATTTAGGATAGTCAGAAAAAAGAAAAAACAATATATCCCAGATGCGGATGAGCATCTTAAACATAGCGACTACAGAGCAGATGGGATATATTGTTTTTTCTTTTTTCGTCTATACAAAATCTACAACTCAGAATTTTCCAAGAATCAGTACTTTTTTCCCTTCAAAGGCAAAACCATAGTAATAAATCTGTTCCCTATCAATACCTCGTTCTATTAATACATTACTGTACTTTCTTTGTTCTATCTGCGCCAGTGCATTCTCTGCCGCTACTTTCAAGTCACTGTCTTTTGATGGATTATATACTTTAAATTCAAATATAAAAGCTTTATCTGCTTTGTTTATCGGTTCAAGCATAACATCATAACGCCCAAATCCACTTTCCCGATTCGATGAAATGTAATATCGGTCTGCAAGCTCGACAATCAGTCCGAGTACAAAGCCATGATAGAATCTTTCCGGTTCCATCTTTTGCGATGGATGTCGCCCCACATCAAAACTGCTGAACATTTTTATTGAAATCTCATTCATGAACTGATTCATATATTCTATATCATTCATAAATAACGCTTTTATAAAATCACTGTTTGTACCAGCCGTCTTTTTAAACCATCCATGAATCATATTTTGAAACATTCTTTCCACTTCTTTATTCGTAATGGACAGCTCATACTGCTGGTTATCATCTGTCTCATCTTCCGGGCTTCTTTCCACTTTTAAATAACCGGATGCTAATAAAAGACTCCAGATGGCTTGTTCATTATCATCTAATTCCTGAAATACAATCTGCTCATCAAGAATTGTGAAAATATGCTGTCTCAAAAGCAGCGCTTCCATATCGGTTTTTATTTCTTTACTTCCTTCTCTGAGCAGTTTACTAATCAAGGCATTTGAGCTGGTATTAGCCCAATATAGTTTTATCTTTTTCTCATCTAGAAAATTAGTAATTGACCATGGGTTATAAATATCTTTGCTGCTTCCAAATGTAAAGCCGTCGTACCATTCTTTTATTTTCTGTTTCTGCCTTCCAAGACCGGCTGTGTCTAATGCCTGAAATACTTCCTTTTCTGTGAAACCAAACATTTCTCTATATTTCTCAGAAGTTGTGGTTACTACTGTCAGATTATTCAAATCCGAAAAAATAGATTCTTTGCTCACTCTTGTAATCCCAGTCATAAGCCCTCGTTCCATCGATGAATTCGTCTTAAAAGCTGAATTAAAAATGCCTCGTACAAAAAATGTCATCTGTTCCCAATAATTATGAACATACGCTTCCTGTAATGGCGTGTCATATTCGTCTAACAAAATAATTACTTTCTTTTTGTAATATTGAAACAGATGATATGCCAGCTTCGGAATTGCCATCGCTGCTTCCGCATCTGACATTTCTGTTCCTACTTTTTGAAAATATTCTGTTTCTTTTGGATTTAAAATTCCTTTCTCTAATAAAAAAGAATGTTGCTGATACAATTCTTCCAAAAGCAATAGTATGCTTTCTCTTGCAGATTCGTAAGTAATTCCTTTTACAGATGCAAAGCTTAAAAATATAACCGGATATGTTCCCTGCAGATCTCGATATTTCTTTTCTTTCCAGATAGAAAGATTTTCAAACAGGTCTGAACGTCCTTTATATTTTACTGAAAAAAAACAATGTAATGTACTAAGATTTAATGTCTTTCCAAAGCGTCTGGGGCGTGTTATTAATGTCACACTGTCATTATTCTCCCACCACTCTTTGATAAAAGCAGTTTTATCTATATAAAAACTTTTACTTTTTCGAATACTCTCAAAATCCTGATTTCCAATAGAAATAACTGTTGACATAGAACCCCTCCTTTAATATTTTTCCGGCATATGAATGATCTAAAAATTTAATTTAGTAGAACAATTCACCTTTCCTTCAACATATCAGCCTAAATCTACCTTTAAGTCTCCTTCTTTAATCCAGCCTTTTTTCCTCATAAACTTACCAATTGCCCAGCTTAAAAGAACAGGAAGTACAAAGCAGACTAAAATCATTCCTAACCAGTCAAATGCTCCAACGGCATATCCTTCTGGCATATTCGACCAGCCTGTGATAATCCCGATCGGACCTACTAAGCCCGCGGTTCCCATGCCGGAAGAAATCGCCGCACCGTTATTGCGAAGCTGGAAAATGCATGTGGCAACCGGACCTAAAATCGCGGAGGTAAGTACCGGTGGAATCCACAAGATCGGTTTTCGCATCAGATTCGGCACCTGCAGCATCGACGTCCCAAGCCCCTGTGCTACGAGACCTCCCACTCCATTATCAGGATAGCTGATCACAGCAAAGCCAAGCATATTACAGCAGCATCCTACGGTAGCTGCTCCACCGGCAAGCGCAAGCCCATTCCATACGCCCATAGAGATACTGCCATCTAAAACGCCTGCAAGAACAGCACCGCCACTAATACCAACTGCTGCGCAGATTGCTGCGGAGCTGATTGGAAGAGTAAGTACAACACCGACGACAACAGAAATAATGATTCCCATGAAGAATGGCTGTAAATTCGTTGCCCAGCCGATAAATGTACCAAGGGAATCACAGATTGTTTTGAAAATCGGTGCAAGTACCATGGCGCATCCTACACCGACAATAATTGTTACTGCCGGTGTGACAAGAATATCGATCTTCGTCTCTTTAGAGACAAGCTTACCAACTTCGCAGGCAATAATCGCAACAAACAAAACTGCCAGCGGTCCGCCAGAACCGCCTAATGTATTTGTCGCCTGTCCTACCGCACATAAAGAAAATAACACTAGTGGTGGTGCATCTAATGCATAGCCGATCGCCGCTGCCATAGCAACTCCTGTTACCATGGTCGCGTAATTACCAATCTGCCATAAAATCCAGCAAAAATGATTCCATGTACTAAGTCCTGCGACCTTTGCCGCTAACTCTCCCGTATCTGTCACTGATGCCAATACTGCCATCAGACCTGTTGTGCCGACATTCTCTGCTAATGTCTTAATGATCGTCCCGATCAAGAGAGATGCAAATAATCCAAGAGCCATCGCTCCCATCGCATCAATTGCATATCTCTTAAAAGAAATCTCTACATTTTTCCTTTTTAGAAAGCTCTGCTTTCCTACACTTTGTTCTGTGTTGTTCTGCTTCTTCATCTTTCTCTTTTTTCTTTCTCTTTCTTTTTATTTCTTTTTATTTTCACTATCTAAAGCCGATCTTGAAATCCATTCAAAAATCCCATAGTATCTGACAAGATTTTAAAAAAATCTATACAGCTTCAAACAGTTACATTCTATAATACTCTTCACAGAAACGCAATGTTATTTTCGTAAATTTTTTACAGTGTAATACCTGTTCATGCGTATTTAAAAAGCGCTGGACATATGGCATAGAAAAAAGGAGAGACAGCAATGTCTCCTCTTTCATAGCAACATTGCTGTCTCCTCTTTTTGTCATAAAGGCAAATTATAAAAACTTTTATTTATATCATCGGATTACTTCTTTACAAACTTACATCTGTCAAGTCCATAATCAGATAACATCTTTTTGTAGGCTTTGTATTTACGTTTTGGTACATAAACCTTTGCGTGCTTCACTTCAATAAACACATGTGGTTTTCTTAACTGTTTTAACTTTGTACCTCTAAACACAATCTTTTCGAGCTTTTTATTCAGACAGAATGCGTGAGCTCCCATGAAGGAAACATTCTTTCCGATCGTAAGCTTCTTCACATTCGGACATGCATAGAATGCTTTATGTCTGATCTTTCTTACAGAATCCGGAATCACAATATTTCTGATCTTCTTATTCTTGATAAAAGCTCTCGTTCCAACGGAAGTTACATTGTACTTAATTCCATTCCATGCCACGCTCTTTGGAATAGAGACTTTCTTCGCACTGCGGCCTTTTACAAATCCGATCACTTCCACTTCTCCGCTTCCGTCAACCATTGTGTTTGTCACTTTATATCTGTAAATACCATTTGTGATCACATCACCTTTTCGCAGTCCGACAAGCAGATTACAAGACGCGCTCTTACCACTTTCTGTTGTAACTGTAATCGCAAGCTTACCTGGTGCGATTGCCTTTACATTACCATTCTGGTCAACTGCTGCCATAGCAGGCTGTGAACTCTTCCAGCTTAACCAATCTGTGCTGTTTTCCGGTGACAGATATGCTATAAGCTGTTCTCTGGCATTAGGAGAAAGGACGATACTATTTTTATTGAGTCTTACTCCAGTTGCCGGAATCTTATTACTTACTATGATCTTTCCTGCCGGTTCATCCATATACGTATCTGTAATTGCATATTTCACTGTATAGGTCACGTCTGCTTTTCCACCGATATTGGAAGGGACATCCAAGGTCGCTTTCTGTGTGCCGGCATTACCTTTCGTATCTTTTTCATCAATCAGCTTACCGGATGCATCAAACAGACCAACCTTCATAGCGTTTTCAAGACATTTACCTTCCAGTACCACTTCATTCTTTCCTGCGGTAGCAATCATTCTTTCCGTTACGTTTACTGACTTTACTTTCGGTCCTACCCAGACTTTTACACTGGAAACAATATCCTGGCCATTCTCATCCTGCACTGTAGTTGTCGTACTGCTATTTACTGCCATTGCAGAGATCGTAATGTATCCATATTTATTACTGGTCTTTAAAATATTCTTTGCTGTATCTAACTTACAATCTGTTCCATTCGCATCCAATGAATATGCAATCTTTGCCGGATAAGCCTTTAATTCTTCTTCACTGTACGCTTCTTCTAAATCATCGTAACAAATTACTTTTAATGTTGTTACATCTAACACAGTGTTAAATGCAATAGCTTCAGGAACATCTTCTAATACGATTTTCTGAAGTGAACGCACTCTTGGTACTTTCAATTCTAAAGCGTTACTTATGACTTCTTTATTTAGTCGATTCGTTGCTTGAACAGTAATATTGGCCTTCTTACCGGCTTCTACCGCAGCAATTATATTATTTCTATCAAATCGAAATGCCTTTTCATTATCAGAATTCCATGTAAGCGGTACACCGTTTAGATTATAGTCTTCTTCGTACTGATCCAGTCCCTTTACGATAAAATACTCGGAAACATAAGCATTCTCTCCATTTTTCAATGTAGCATCTGCATCTTTTTGTTCTAGTTTTAATTTATCAAGAACTGGTTTTTGTCTCACATTTAAAGTAAACTGCGCTGCCAGCGCTTTCTCACCATTTACATTTGTAAATGTTCCCTTTAAAATAACATTTCCAGTTTCACCATAATCTACAGTTCCCTCTGTTACTGACAGATTCTTTGCTTTCGAATCAAAAGATACCTGCGCACTCTTAATCGTTCCCTTATCCGTCAGTTCCCATGTAATGCTATCGACTTCTTTTGCAGAAAGTTCGTAAGGATCTCCATTCTGGTCTTTGGCAGTAAACTTCACCTTGGAAAGATCATAAACTTCACCTTCTCTTACTATTGCAGAATCTCCGGTATATAATTCCTTTACATATGGTTTGGCGATAACATTAAAGTTGATGGTGTTCGATTCAACCATGTTTTCCCCTTCACCCACAGCAAGCTGTAATGTATCAGAACCTTTTACAAGCCCAAGCAGTGTATCCGCAGTTACTGCAGAATACTTTCCACCGGTAATCCACCGGTACGTTTCCTTTGTCCAGTCATAAGACTCACCATACTGGTCAAGCGCTGTTACTGTTACATCCTTCTTCAAATCACTTTCATAAGAACTTCCAATACCTATACCATTCGTTTCAAGGTCTGTTTGAATCGTAACCGAACTTAACTTTCTTGCTGGTTTTACATTAAGCTCTACTACATTAGATGTCACGTTATACTTTTGAGAAACTGCCGTAATCTTATATATTCCCGCCTTACGTATCGGAAGTTTATTCTGAGAAAGTTCTGTAAAGGCTGCACTTTGCCCATCAATCTCTACTGCCCATTTCACATCAGAAGTATCCTTCCACTCACCATCATACTGATCGAATGCTTTTACAGTCAGTTTAGATAAATCAATCTCGGTTGGAGCTCCCTGATCGTTATAAATAAAACTCTCTAACGTAGCCGGCTGCGTGTCATCAGAAATCGTAAGGGTTGTTAATGCCTTCTTCGGCAACGCCTTTACACTAATCCATTCTGAATGCTTCCCACGATAAGTCGCACGAATCTGGAACGTTCCACTCTTTGTAAACGAAAGCTGATTATTCTCAAGCTTAATTCCATCTTCCTCATCCAGTCTTGATTCCCATACGATCGGTGCACCGGAAATCTTTTTATCTGTGCTGTCTAATGCATAACCTTTGATATCTTCATTGCCAAACAGATTTACCGGTGTTTCTCCCACATAAGTAGTTACCGTTCCTTCTGCCTGCACACTTCCGTCAAATGGCTTTGTCGTCACATTCACTTTAATTCTTGCGGTTGAATCAAGAAATTCATTCGTTGATGGAGAAGATTTTTCTAAACTCGTATAGACATCTTCATCAATCACATATTTGAGATACAGCGTTCCTTCTTCTTCCCCTGCTGTAAGAATCTCTTCACCTGTCGCAGTATTTCTTTCAATCGATGCCTTCTTACTTCCCGTCAATTCATGTCCTTCGGTATCCGTAAGTATCCAATGTCCCTTATCCTGATCAAATCCATAATAATCAACATCATTTTCATTCGTTCCATTCAAAGTAACTGTACTAAGATCAAATGTATCCCCGCCGATCATATTCAATGTCTTCACACCGTTAACCACTTTGATATTCTTTAACGGATATAACGGTACGATCGCATTAATATTAGAATTCATACTCACTGCATCATAGCTGAGTACTCCGCCTGTCACAGACATTGGACACTTCGTTGCCAGCCAGGTTACCTTATCTTTCAAAGTTACCTCTCCGTTACTTACAGCTCTTTGGATTGCCTTAGCAGACTGATTGATCGAACTTCTGACTGCCTTGCCATTCTTCGTATTCTGACCGGATGTCCCACTTCCTGATGTATCTTCCGTATAATAAAATGTTATACTGTTCATCGAAGCAATAATGTCGTCACTTACCCCTTCATTTTTCAAGGAGTTCTTCTCCGCTTCGCCAATCGGCTGAATCACTTTACTGTAACGTCCTGATGAACTATCATATCCCATTTCATTATCTACAGCATCACCATTACTATCTTTTACCTGTCCCGAATACAGATTATACGTTTTCCCTGATAACTTATAAACAGATCCCATTGTAATCAATGTTTCGTAATCTACAGGATATTCTTCTTCTAAATCTTTCGATTCAAATGTTTGCTGGATCTCACCTTTATCATCAACCAGGACTCGATGAATCCTAACCTTCGCCGTCTCCACGCCAACATCTTCCTCATTGATTGTTCCACTTAAAATATCTTTCCATTCCAGTCCAGTTAATTCATCCGCAGAAGAACCATCATTACGCTTTTCTGTCCATCCATAAGTTTGTCCATACGACTGCTCGTAGTTTTTCGTTGCGGTATATCTGACTGCACGATTATACAGATTATCCATTGCCGTTATCCCGCCTTTTGCAGAGGAAGAGCCAAATATTGTACTAAAATGACTCTGACGATAACCGGAAGTACTAAAAGACTGTACCGCTGCACTGTCATCATATACAACACCAGACAAAGAGAAGATCGCCACTTTATAAGTAATCGCAACCGGACAGTCATATCCTAACTCTATATTCGTTACTGCCTTAGATGACTCCATTCCAACAGCCGTCTGTGCCGGAAGTGTCATACTTGAAGACACTTTATTCTCTGATGTTTCACTATATTCCTTTGTTTCGGAATAAGCTGTAGATAATGCCTGTTCACACGTCACTTCCAGCTTTAAGGTCTGTTCTACTTCACCAAGAAGAGGAATTCCTCCCGAAAGTGTTGTTTCAGAACCAATCATCTGGCTATAAGAATAACTTTTTCCAGTTTCAAGAGTATTTGAGGTCGTCACAGAATTCGACTGAGTAAATTCCATACCGACATCTGCTTCCTGTTTCGATTCATTCTTATAGTAGCTAAGTACCGGATTATTCTTCCCACTTGTTTTATATGTGACACCGGAAACATTATTCTCCACTGCCTGCTGCAAAGACTCATACTTCTGCGCCTTTGTAACATATTCCAGTCCTTCTCCCGCAAGCACAGATAACTGGAAATCATAAAAAGCTATACCAAACGAATTGTAATTATACTTATAAGTCTTTCCTGCCCTGTCTACGCACGTCACAAGCGTATATAAAACATCCTGCGGTGTCTCATCATTAAGCTGGCTTAATGTATCATCTCCATCCGTTTCTTTCAGTACATCACTGCCACTGGTTTTTCGATTGATCGCTCCCGCAATCTCATCCGCTGCCTCCTGGCGTACTTTTTTTAAATCCGTAGCATAAGAAAGCCCTTTCCATTTTGTGTAATCATTCTTTCGGCTTCCAACAGTATGTTCTGTTGTCTGCGCTAATGCATATGCCAGATCCGCGTATCCACTTCTCTCCCGGTTCGAGCTTCCTGTAAAGTTCTTCTTAAATCCACCGTCAGCATTCACTCTTGCTGTATAATGGCTGTGCGTTCCATAAATCTGTTCTGCTAGAGAAGCCCACTGGCCAAGCACACTGTCGCTTCCATCAGCCATATCCTTCCCACTCTGTAAAACAGCCTGTAAAAAAGCAAGCTGATTGGTCGGATCGGTGCGCCCCGTCTTGCTGCCATCATGAATATCAAAATATGTCTTGCCATCAATCACTACTGACCGGATTCCCACGCGATTCTTTGCTTCATGTTCCGCACCATCTGCAAACCGGTACTGCACTCCCACCTTAGAAGCCGCCTGGGTTCTAATTGGAGATGCCAGGCCAACCACGACCGGTATCGTAAGCATCACTGTAAGAATACCTGTTAACAACTGCCTTGTTCCTTTGTACTTCATACTCTCACCTCTTATTCTTATACAATATTTTCCCATACAACATTTTTATTCCTGTTGTTTATGTGCCTTCCTGTCTCGAAACCGAATACAAATCACCGTAAAAATAACTCCTGCCACAAAAGCTATTATACCAATAATCACATAAACATCTGCTCCATTCCGCAGGAGAACAGATCCATACCCGTCATTAACCGTAGGAATTCCGGATACATGTGCCATTTGAAGCAGGATTCCCATACATACCGTTAATCCAGCAATCAGAACTGTCATACTGCCAAGTATCCTTCTGTCATATCGATTACGAAGAACATTCATCCGCCGGTGAATCTTGCACCGTCTGATCTCCCTTTGATTCATTCCCTCCCTCCTTCCTCATTCTTTTTTTTGCAAATGATACATATTTGCAAATCTTATTTATATAAAGACATATAAAAAAAAATCCTTTCACCTATTTTGAAAAAATCAAAAATAAATGAAAAGATCTGAAAAGATTTTTAACCTGTTCTATATATTCTACATCGAATACTTATTCATTTTTATCAGCAAATGCCATCCTATGATCAATAGCACAATCATAACAGACGGAAACAGATATCCAATCCATTTCCATATTCCATCTGCCGAAACAAGTAAATTAAAAATAGCATGAAAAGCACTACTAGCCCCAAGCAAACCGATTGTTCCTGTCACTTTCAAAAAACCCCAGCAAAATATATAAGCCATTCCAAAACCGAGCAAAATGCCACATAATATATGTAATGCCCCTGCTGAAATACCACGTACAAGCAAAATATCAAAATCTGCTGCTCCATTTTCCGTCAAATAACATACATTCTCAAATGTAGCAAAACCTACCGCAATCGCAACCGCAGCTCCGGGAATTCCCTTCCTTTCCGGTTCAAAAATCAAAAGATAAAACAACAGCGGAAGAAGCTTCATCACTTCTTCGCAAACCGGTACGATCTCTATCGCTGCCACAACCGCATCTGTATGATAATACACCATAAAAAAACTGCTGACATAAGCAGATAACACACACATTCCCATCCCGATACAGATAAACAGCATATATTTACGCATATCTCCCCGTATAAAAATCAATGAGAGGAAAAGCGGAATCGAAATACATATAAAAATATTCTCAATATACATCATCTCGGGACACCTCCCAAACTGTGCATGGTAATAATAACACATTGACAATCGTCAAAACAAAATCAATCAGAAAATACAAATTAAACCTTGTATAGTCATGAATAAAATTCGAACTCACATACAACGCCACTTCTAGCACAACACACACAATCATACAGTAACACACCCCATGCGGCTCCTTCTCATACAAAATCCGGAATACAGCGATAGAAACAATCACCCCTGCTACCATCGCAAAAGTACCCGTAGAAAGAAATACCGGTCCAAAAATTCCGCTCCACATAGAAGCAATCAGAACTTCCGCTCCACATATCACAGGAATCTTTGCAATCCGTATCTTTTTTATCCTGTACCGCACAATCTGATAGGTATGCATAAATAAGTAACTGGCAATCCATGAGATTTCCGACACATAAAACACCTGCGGTACAACGCCCCGAATCACAAGATGAAGTACAAAATAAAGCGTTCCCATCATAAAGCAGCTATGTACCAGTGCCAGTATAATATACAAGCGGTCTCTCTTATAGAACCAATATACCATATCTCCAAGCGCCGCAGCAAAAAATACCGCTACCTGAAATACATTATCAATAATCTCAAAATTCATCTCTGTTCTCTTTCTCGTTCTTCTCGTTCTTTTTCTTGTTCTTCTTGTTGTTCTTCTTGTTTTTTCTTCTCAGGCTGTCCGTCTGTTTCCATTCTGTACTGATATTCCCTCGTTCTGCGCTTATGTTCCTCAACCCTTCGCAAACGATACAATAATACCGTCACACATATGCCAAGCGCAAATGCCAACACCCCCATACAAATATATCCCAATGCCTCATAATGCCCCAACATACTCGCCGTTCCCATCGTATAATCAATATTACCTACAGAAGCCTGCTTCACTACCCTCGGCATGAAACTTCCTATTCCGATAACAAGCATCAGACATAATGCTACACCACACACACTAAACATACACTGTTTCTTACGTCTTTCCTTACACCGAAGCTCCAGTGTTCTTCTATAAATCAATTGCTGACGCTCTTTATTCGTCCGCATATGAAAACCCTCCTTGTTCTAAAATCTTCCGCAAACTCTTCTTTCCTCTATGTACCAGATTCGTCATCTGCTGTTCACTCTTTCCAAGAATCTTTCCAGCCTCACTATAACTCATCCCCTCTATACTCACAAGATATAACGCCTCTCTGTACTCTGTCTTCAACTTCGCCATCGCCTCATAAAGACACTTCTCCCTCTCATTTTGCAAAAGCCTTGTCTCCACCAGTTCTTCACTCGGCAATTCAAAATCCACCTCATCCAAATGCAAAAACCACAACTTATGTTTTTGTGTGTGACGAATCGTCAGATTTCTCGCTGTTTTATAAAGATAAGCTCGAAAACTCCCCTTTCCATCAATCGGACGCTCCTTCGCAAAAACCCTCGCAAACGCCTCGATCATCAAATCCTCCGACTCATGGATATCATGAATATAACCATTTATATAATAAGTAAGTGCATCTCCATATCGGTCAACCAGTATGTCCGCACTTTCTTCCCTTCCCTCTAAGTACTCTCTGTAAGCCATCTCATCTGAAATCACACACATACCCCCTCGTATCCGTTTCATTCCTATAGACTTCCTGATCCGATCAAAATCACCAATTTCACCTCGGACCGTATACCCTATTTTATACGAAGACCTTGCATTTTACAAGAAAATGTAAAAAAAATCGTATACCAGCCTCTGATCTACAGCTGCCAGTATACGATTTTATACCAGGTGTGAAAGGATACGCATCTCACAATAAAAATGACTTAATATCCTTTCCATAAGATATGTGCTACAGTGTCTATGCCTCTTCTACAACCGGAAAAACCTGCTGTACTTCATAAGCGATAATTCCCATTGCTGCGATTGCATTTTTGTAAATAGGATAATGCCTTGTAGACAAAAATGCCTTTGCTACCGACATTCTCCACCAAATGACAAACGTTCCGTCTTCTTCAAGATTAACATCATATTTGTATTTTTTATCAAGTACAGTTAGTTCCCCATAATCTCCCCGCTCGACATCCCAGCCATACTTTGAAATAAAAACTGGCTGCATTTTTTTAAAGAATTCATCAGATGTGACTCCTGCCGGAAGTTTGAACTTCATTCTGCGAAGCCGCCTCACTTTATGGTCTGCATATGTATCGATCAGGCATACAAGACACAGCAAGATAAATGCAGCAATTGCCAGCCATCCTGTGAAATCCCCTTTCAGAATTCCAATTATCAAACTGATCGGAACCAGAATATATAATTTACGGAATTTCTTAATTTCATCCGGTAATGGTTCCGGTGAGGTGACTGTTCTTGCCTGCGAAGTCTCCTCCTCGCCTCCCATACTTCCTCTTATGTAGCCGTCATGAACAGATTCCATGAATCCTTTCTCTTTTTTCTCTTTTTTTGCCATTGATGATTCCTCCCATTATTTAAAATAATTACCTGAAAAGCCAACGCTTAATCAAAGCTACCGGAATTAAAATCCAGCCAAACATTGCCCCAATTAAAAAACGCTGAATCCACATATCTCCGATTCTCCCGATAATTACTTTGTTTGCATAAATGGTCTCACCCACTGACCAATAGCCAAGCACAAAATATGAAATCCCGATAATTGCACTGATTATTTCTCCCATAACCTTTTCCTCCTGTGATGTGTTGCCAATTTTTTATTTCATTATACATGTTGGCATAGACAGAAATTGTCTATGTCAACATAAAAAATGATTATCTATGAAAAAAAGAATTATTTTTTCTCTTAGAACAAAATGGAGATTTTCTCTTAGTAGTCTGCCTATTAGATCTATACATATCAATTCCAGTTAATGCCATACCGCTCGCAGTATTGAAAAAATCAGCTGCAATACCAACTAAAACACTGCTCGCAATATCCTTAAAACAATCAAGAATAACATTTTTCATCTCCTTTCCAGATTTCTCCGACTGACACTCTTCCCTTACCGCAGACAAACGATAATTCATCTGCTTTCTTTGTTCTTCCGAAATATGAATTCCCTGTTTTTCAAACTGTCCATAAAAGTTTATCTCTGGATTCTTAAACTGATTACAAAAATTTATTTCTGGATTTTTAAACTGTCCGTAAAATTTCATTCCGACATTTACTTCTGAACTTTCAAACAAATCGTCAGAACCCATTCCTTCATCAAGTAGCGGATCAATCTTCATGTTGATTCCGTTTTTTCTTATATCTTCTGATGTTTTGTATGTCTTTTCCATACGGCAATTTCTCCTGTAAATGAAACAATCAATGATTAACTGCCTATAGAATATCACACTATATTTTTAATTTATTCTCAGACGGCATTTACGCCAAATTTAAAAATGTCCCGGATTACTCCAGGACATCGTATGTTTTTTGAAATTCTTCCCAGGCACAAAAATTAAACTCTTCATCAAGAATTTTTCCTTCTGTGTTTCGATCAATTTTATAAAAGATAATTACCGCCTCTTTATCCGCAGTAAGAACCGTCCCCCATAACGGAGCCTGCATATATCGTTTGCAATTACTTTTATTTATAACCAATCCTTTTTTCTCTATTAGAAATATCACCTCCTCACTTAGCAGTTCTCCATCTGCAAATTTCCATGCCCACAAAGGTAACGATGTCTGTTCATAAACCGTTCCTCCTATATAACGATGATTCATCTCAAAAAAATCATATTTATTAGGATAAGGATATCCATCTTCATCAAACTTTACATAATCCCCACTGGCTGCCTTTTCTCCTCTGTGTTCCTTCACACATTCCCTTGAAAAAATTTCATAGACATCTCCTGCCCGTTTTATTTTTCCCTGTTGTATTAACTGCTTTTCCAGCTTTTCTCCTCTGCCTAACTGAAAAGCTTTCACCAGTTTCCCCGACTTTTTCTTTACTTTCATCATCATAAACCACAATCACCCCAATAAATCAAGACTTGCCCAGATTAAATCTTCATCAGCCTGTTTAAAATCTCTGTTTTTATACGAATCAAATACCGGGCTGAGTATTTGACTTATCTCTTCTATCTTATATATTAATCCTTTTGCCTCTGGCAAATCACAGCTCTTTAAATTTTCTTTTATTTGTTCAATCTGGTTTTTGCATTTTTTTACATTCGTTCTGTTCTGCGAAAAAACACCATTGCACATCTCCTGAATACAGAGAACCCCCGTCTTTTTTAATTCATCAAGTAATTTTAAAATCTGATTTTGTTTTTCATCATCAAACAACTTGTTTACTTCTGTATAAGCCTCATAAACTTTTTTTACACCTTCTTCAAATTTCTGATAAAATCTTTCCTTATTTTTCTTATACCATAAGTAAATTTCGTAGCTTACCTTGTCTAAATCATCTAAAGACTCCACCTGTTCTCCGGAAATAGCCTCCCAGTTTTCTTTAGAAAGCCCTCTTTTCAGACTCGATGATACTAATAAAGGATGATGTGTTACCATCCCTTCTCTTTTTTCTTTCCAATCGTTATATTCTACTTTATTTACATCTTCATATTGTGCCGGCACTTTCTTATATGCATATTCATCCATATTTTTTATATCAACTGGCAGTACTCCGGATGTTAACATATATGCCGTCCAGCTCAAATGTTCCAGATAAGCAAGTTTATTGCGTACATCTTCTTTTTCAATCTGACGAAAATATTTCAAAACTTTTCCGGGTCTGTCAGGCCAAATTCCCAAGCTTGCCATTTTATAGATTCCATGCAATGCACATCGTTCTGAAGAAGCAACATCATAGATATTTTCTCTAAAGTCTTTTTCTATTCTTTTCATGGCATCCTCATCAGGCTCATTACCTTCTGCCATATAACCATTATAGTAAGTATGTGCCATCAGTCCCATTTTATAAACTTTTGCTTTAAACATATCTTCATTATATTTTTCACTAAAACAGATTGTACTGATTGAGAATGTTTTGATCTGTTTGCTTTCGTAACGCTCCCTTTCCTCCTTTTTTTCTGCTTCTTCATTAATATATGCAGCAAAAGTTTTCCTATTGTCCCGACACTTACACTTCTCCAGCATTTTTAGAAGTTCTCTGTTCTCTTCTCCCTGTTCGCACATAAAAATAAAATAGTCGCACTGATATTTTTTATAAACTTTCAAAAGAGCTTCTTCCATCAGATTTTTTTCGGCTTGTTCCCCCTCCTTTTGCACATCAACATTTAATAAATAAATTTTTGCGAGAGGTTCTGCAACAAGATGCCTGTCATATTCATCTGATTTTGTTCCGTCCGTTTCTTCTGACAAAACCGCACTTTCAAAAACTTCATGGCTCTCTCCTTTTGCAGGATACATACTCCAGAACTCTTTTACATCTTCTGCTGCTATATAAATATTCAACTGGGTATCAAGCATTTGTCCGATGGAAATGATTGCTGACAACATTTCATGACGCATAGCATGACTCCCAAAAAGTGCAGCATTTATTTCCCTGTATCCATTTTGTCCTGTCATACCATATTGAAACAAAGGATATTCCTGCAATAAATTATATGCAGCAAAAGAAGCATTGGCTCTGGCATGTTCCTTCCGAAGAACCAGATGTTCCGAAGCAACCAGAAAATAAATTTGTTCAAATTCTTTTTGAACTCTGTCTATCGTCCAACGTCGGTTTGGTCTGATATTCGTCATATTTTTCAGGATACCAATCAAATTCTTTGCAACATCCTCCAACTTTGTCTCTTCTACCTGCTGTCTGTAAATCTCTATAAATTCACGAGACAATTGTTCAGTATTCATTTCCATTCCCGCTTGTTGCCCATTCGGGAGACGTCCAAAAAAAATCTCATAGAAATAAATTCCTAAAGCATATACATCTACTCTCGGTTTCATACAACTTTTCTTTTTCTGCAGCCACTTTTTTTCGCTGCATGACTCCTTATACATGCCTCTTAGAAGACCGATTTCAGGAGCCATATAACGCTCATTATAAAATAGCGGACCCGTACTTTCTTCCAACGAGATAATACTGTCTTTATCCAATATTCTTACTGAACACGGCTCTTCAATCCACATAAAATTTTCCGGTTTAATATCAAGCATAATATACTTTTCTTTATGTAAAATACTAAACACTTCTGAAAGCTTAATCACTAATTTGAGCTTTTTCTTCAACGAATCAAATCTTTCTTTTGATAAATCTTTTCCCTGATGAATATCACTGAGCACATAATAACTGTCTCCCCATTTTTCTATGCCAGACAGTGGTTTTACCACAATCTCCATCGCATTAGAATTAGACAGCTTCTGTTGGTTATAAAATCCCTGAAAGAACTGTTCCTTATACTTCTTAAAATTCTTCTCCGCCTGTATTGTAGCTGATATTCCCAGACTACCGTCTTCCTGTCGGACAATATTGTTCCAATATGATTCAGGATAAAACTCCTTTACAATAACCTTTCTTTCTAAAGATGTCCCCTGTTCGCCTTTCTGGCTCTCTTTCTCTTCTCCATAATAAACCAGGCAACTGCTTCCCTCACTCACATTTTCTTTGGTATCCTCATTAAAAATCACCCTGTCTGATACATGAAACACTCCACCTTTTTTCATCGGTTTTCTTTGAAAGTTTATCCATTCCTCCTGTTTCATAATGCGCTCCTCAATTTACAGATTTTGTCTTTTGTCTCCATACATAGCGAAACAACTCCAATGGACTGTCGCAGGATAATACTAATTTAAGAAATGCATCGTAAGCATATCCACTATATAACGGCATAAAGCCACACTCATTGATATTAACATCTACAAAAAGTTCAAAATCTTCTATCCTTTCGCCATAATCATCAGACAATCCATCCGGCTCCATCGCAAAATTCAAAAAAAGTACTGTTAATAAAAGATTTCTCTGTGTCTCCTCGTCCACAGGAAAAAACTGACGAAAATTGTCACGAATTCGGGTTTTCAAAAAAACCTGATCATCCAAAAAATAATCTTCTCTTTCTTTTCCAATAATCTCCATGTCTTTGTCTTTGATATCTTCTATACCCTTAGAAGTTCTTTTCAAAACATTTCGACCATAAAGAAATTCATACGCATTTTGATTACTCCAATTGCTTTCCTTATTTTCCTTCCCTGTTGGTTTTTCTTTCCATTCAATCCCCTTTGCATATTCCTTTGTATTTGAAAGAACTTTTTCCCATTCCTCTGCAAATTTTTTCTCTGCCCGTCTTTTTCCCTTTCGCTCCACTTTTGTCATCGATTCTAATACAGCCAGCTCCTGACCAATTGCCGGATCATACTGTGTAAAAAGTGTATCCTTATATTCTTCCTTTAATCCACCATCAACTTCTAAATGCTGCTGAAACCAATCGGTAAGTACTTTTGTTGCTGGCACTTCGTTTTCTTTATTTTTCTCCTGCTTGGGATATAAACCTTCCAGCAAGTCATAGGCTTCAAAACGACTGTTATATCCACATTCTGTAGCATATTTTAGGACAAATGAGAGTAATATATCCTTTCTGTTATAAATATCAATTTCTTTTTTTCTTAATGCTTTTTTCCGGAAAAGAGCAAATTCTTCATACTTCAAGTTTAACCCCAATGCCATTTCACGCAGACTGTCCTCATTAATCTGTGTAATCAGTTTCAAAAAATAATTTGATTTTACACCTTTCTTTGTACAGCCATTCTGAAGAAATTCTTCTTTCATCCTCTGGATAATGAACGACATAAGTACGTCATAATCTTCTTCTGCAAAAGAACATACTTCTTCATCTTCTTCTCTCTGTAATTTCTCCAGTAATTTGTTTTTTTCTTTTTTGCCTAATGACATATTAATATGTGGATTTCCCTCTTCCAGATACTTATCCAGTCCTTCTTTATTTGCATCCCCTAATGAAAGACGATAACGTAACAATAAATATCGAATTACATATTTGTATACCGGAACATATTTAAGTTCTGAAACTTTATCAAAGAAAAGTTTTGCCTGGCATTCATCAATTTGATCATTTTCCATATACAAATTCCACAATTTTAACTCTACCTCTTCTTCATCTGCAAAGTCTTCAAATATAGAATTAAATTCTAATTGCTCTCTTTCTAATTCCTTCGTTTCTCCAGAAGATAACTCTCTATCTTCAAGTTTCTTTTCTTCAGACTCTACCTTAGTTACATTCTTTTCTGTCATATCTGTCATCCTTTCTTATTTTACTGCCTTTTCTAACACAACCACTGCCTGGTCATCTATCTGTGGAATCAATGTTTTAATCTTCACCTTTTCAAAGCACTCCTGCAGAACTTTTTGCGATACATTCCACTCATAGTTGCCATCTGATGCCATCAGAATTGCTTCCGTATCTTTTAAATTCCCTCGATAAATCTTCACATATTTTAATGCTGTTTTCGTTGTTGACAATACCGTTTCATTCTTCTTCACCCCGTTTGTTGGGCGAGATAAAATTTTGATGCCGCCACGTTTATTTCTTGTAGCAATAAAGCCATCCCCCAAATGAACAGCACAAAATGTCTTTTTTTCTGCATTAATACAATACGCTAATAAAGTTGAAGCCAGCTCTTTTTTCTCCACCTTCATTTCTTCACTAAGCCTGCTCAGTTCTTTCTGAATCTGCAGCATCAGATTATAAGCAACTACTTCCTGAGATTCTCTAAAAATATTATCATAAAATATCAGCATAAACTCATTCAGGATATCTGCTATCTTTTCGACCGCTGCCGCATTCTTATCACTATCTCCTCTGCCATCAAGTAATGCCATAGATATTTTCTCTTTCTGTGCCCGTACACTTACATAATCCTGACATTTCATTTTCCTTTTTTCGTGCCGGATTCCTTTTTGTACTACACTATGACAAAGCCACATTTCTTCTGCCACACTACCATTCATATAAAAACCTCTTTCACCATTTATTCTGTAATTTCTTTTCCCCCTGCAAAAGATAGTTTTATTATACACAATGGTTTTATTAATTTTTTCCTGAATGCCTTTTACTATAATTTTCAAGATGCAACGCAGCTTCGATTCTATTAATAACCCCATCAAATAATGAGACATCGGCTGAAATTCCCTGACACTTTTTCAATTCTTCCAAAACAATCTCTACTCTCTTCCTTGATTCTTCCGAAAGCTTTTTCATATTTTCAGACTGCATAAGCTGCCCGACCATCTTTTTATCCGGAAACATAACATTTTCCATAGAAACCATAAGAACAGGTACTTCTGACTGCTTATTTCTGAACGCTCCGTATAACTCCTTACATATCCAGTCATCCTCTTCTGTCAGACGTTCTATACATTGTGGAGATAAAATTACAATCAGATTTCTACTTCGCCCAATCTGCTCATATAACTGCTCATCAAAATGCCCTGCCCGAAGACAATATTTATCCCAAAATACATTGATATGTTTTTTTGTCAAATGCTCATATAAAAGTAATGCCAGATACTGTCCTCCATCGTGTCGGTAACTAATAAACACATCATACTTTACTTCCTCTTTAAATCTTTTTACTTTGCTAAAATAGTCCCAGGCCTGACCGCACAGTATGTCATAAAATAACTTATCCATATGTTCATATCTAATGGCCGCAATCTTTGAAACTTCTGTCTCTTCCTCAATCTTATCTCTCATCTGATTTACTGTACCACCTGTCCCACTGTCCCATTCGTCTTTAAGCTGCTCATATTTATTGTATTTAGACAAATAATAAAGGTATGCTATGAGATAATGATTAAAAACTCTGTTATCAAAATCCTTCAACGCATTTCTGTCTTTTTCCTGCGTAACACTATTATCCGTCATCACTGCTACTGCATTACCTGTAACCTTCCAGTGAATATAGGAATATGGATCGTAAGACTGCATTATCTTCTGTTCTGTATTTATCGTTTTACCAAATGGAAATTTTAAAATTATTCTATGTAAAATATCTTCATGTACCCCTTCTGCATCCGTCATAACCAAAGTCAGATAATAAATTTTCTTTTCTGTTATACGTCCCTTTACCCCAATACCTTTAAGCATTCCCAGGCACTGCTCAACCATTGTTTTCATTTTTATGCAGCCTGACTCACAAATTTCCTGCTGTCTCAGTTTCTTTTTAAATTCACCTTTCTTATTCATCCATTTTGTTGCATTAAACTCCAGAATCGTTTTCAAATCCGCTGGCAATTCACCCGCCCATTGAACCTTTAATGTAAGATATCCTCTCCCATTCTTAAAAAACCATACTTTTATATCTTCTATTCTGAATTCTGTCTCCTGTTTCTCCAAAATATAAGTCTGCTTTCTGTTTTGCGAAAGTCCCAGTTCTTTCCAGCCCTTATCAGAAATAGTATAGCACTGTAAAGTTCTCCTATTTTCTTCACAGTTTTCTGTCAGTGTTTCCTCTGCATTGAAAGGTCCATCTAACTCTATCCATTTTTTCCTAAAATATTCATTAAATACTTTGTTTGTATGGATTTCTTTTTTCTCATCGTCCTGATCTTTTTCTTTTCTCTCATGCAACATACCTTCAAAAAACTTATTACTATAAGAGAATGGTACTATAATACAAGTCTTATACTGCTTCACTTTTACCTGTGCGTCGTCTTCCATTTCATTTATCCCCTGACTAATTCATTTTTATCGATACATAAATGTAAATATTTTATCATTTAGCATAGAATATAGTTTTCTCAAATCCCTGTTATCCTGCAGTAACTCATATACCGGATTCTCTTTATCTAAGGATTCCGGTAACACTTCCAGCAACGCTCTTGCCTGTGCTCTGTTCCCTGTATAAATACAATATTCTATCTGACCAAACCAGCAGATCATCTCAATAATCATTCCCTGATTTGCAACTGCCTGTGTCGTTTTTGCCATAAAGATCTGTGCTGCTTCTACCTCGCCAATATCATAGGCAATCATTGCTAAATACTTATAAATAATCTCCCAAGGATGCCCTCCGATTTGCTTTCGGGCTTCTTCTCCCTCTTTGCAAATTGCCTCTTCTATATGAATAATCTGCTCACCAATATTTATTTCTTTCACGTCATCCATATAGAACTGATAAACACTCCTTACAAACAGATAAAGTGCAAACTTCATACTTACCCTTCCCTGTCTGCCTCTTGATGCCTCGTCCAAAAGATACAACATTTGTCCCTGTAAATCTGGATTTCCATTAAAATAAATCTCTGCCATCTGTTCATATTCTTCTTTCATTCCCATATCCAGATAAAAATGAAGAAGATACGAAAGAGTAATCAGATAATTTGGCGAATTCGTATCTGACATATTTTCCAGTGATTGTTTGAAGATTTTTTCCGCTTTTTTATCACGTAAGAAAGCATATGTCTGAGCCAGCTGACTACATGTAATCCCATATTCCGTCATTTTTTCACAGTTTTCTTCCAATATAGACTTACGCAGCGGAATCAGTTTCTCACAATATTCCTTATTCTCTTCTGCAAGCTTCCTGGCTTCTTCATAATAAAAGGAATCCGAAAGGCATACCGCCAGTTTATTCCGGGTGCGAATATAGGTTTCCAGACTTACATAAGAAGCATACTCTTTACATTTTTCAAAATATCTTACCGCCTCTTTTGCCTGTCCAATATGACAGTATGCAGAAACACCTGTATCATATAACTTATACAGCACTGCTTTTTCTTCTGCGTTGGCAAATCTTATATTTTCTTTCATTTGCTCTAAAATGCTGAAAATATAAAACAATTCTTCCTGGTTTAAATTATTTTGTCTCGTTGAATCATATAGCTTTTCCAATGCAATCTTATAATGAAGTATTGATGTCTCTTCTTCTATTTTTTCTTCTAACAGACTAAACCATACATGTTTATAATACGCTGCAAATGGACTGTTTTTATGCATCGTTTCATATGCGATATGAAGTGCTGAATAGTAATCTTTATCCTCAAACTTTGCCCATGCTTTTCTGAAACCAACATCTACAACATCATGAACAAAAATCAGATTATCCTCATGCCCCGTATAAAAATCAGCACGCTTTTTCATCTCCCATATAAGGTCTGATGCATTTGTTGCTTCCGGGCGAAACCCAAGCACAGAACATACAATGTCTGCCATATAAAGGAATTCCATCTTTGCCTTTACCATTTCCATATGATAGAAAATAGATTTCGCTACGATTGCATCAAACTTAATATTCCATTTTTCGGTATCCTGCATTTCTCTGTCAATTGCTGTCCGGTAATTATCTCCCGTTGTAAGAAAAAAGGTCGCTTCTCCATTCCTATTATGTTCTTTTGTCTTGTCCTCTATATAGCCTAGCCTTCGATACTCCTTACTCTTCTTATCTTTATCTGGTCCTTTCACCTTTACAACACGCGTAGCCAGTTCCAAATGTACCCGATTGATTTCATTTACAACTGGATTATGGAAAATAAGCCGCTCTACGATATTTTCTGCCATATGCATATACAGATTACTGGCATAATCCTCTCTCACGACGATGCTCTGCCCTTCCTGCGATACATGACTTCCATCATCACACACCATGTTCACAAAAAAGTGATACTTCCCCTTTCTTTCCGGCAAATGACTCAGATAAGATGCATAAGGCTGTGCAATTTCTTTACAGTATCCCGTTCGTAAAAATTCCGGCAAAGTTTTTGCAATCATGTTTTTTGCTTTTGCCACATACGCATTGTTTTTTCCATTAGAATGGAGGGATACCGGATAAATACCATCAACTGCCTCACAGACCCCTTTAAGATAATACGCAATCCTTTTATGTTCATTATCGTATTCTGTTTCATCTCCCCGTTCGTCAAAAACCAGGCCGCCGATAAAAATCGGCGCTCCTGTCTTTTTCTCATCGTACAGACCTTCAAAATTCCCCTGTTCATCTAAAGCAATTGTTATCATAGAATCCCTCTTCCTGTAACATAATTATTTATGATAATTCAATATACGATACAAACGTTCTATAAAGCTTTCATCATACAGCAAAATAGAATATTTTCCGCCTTTTTTTGGCACTCTGATATTTCTGTCTCCCTCTGCCTTCTTTTTATAAGCCTCATCCAGATCTTCTTTCGTATATTTATGAATGGTTACATCCGACTCCAGCCCATCTTTCTCCGCAATCCGAATTTCCGCCTGCTTATATGTTCTTATCTTTGGATTTTTCTTATCTTTCTTTGGCTCATCATGTACATCAAGTACGGTTTTCGTAATAACAAAATGTCTGGCAAGGATATTTTTAAAAATAAAGGTTACACTCTTCTTTAACTTCTTATCATTACGGAAATACGTAGCAAATACCTGACTATACAAATCCAGAATGCTTCTGTCCCTCTGGGAATAATATTTAAAATGATCGATATAATTTCGAAAAGAAATTGATTCTCCTTCTTCAATAGGATTCTCAAATAAGCGAAGTCCCATCTCATATGCACTTGCGTCACCCTCACAATATTCCTTACAAAAAGCCTTAATGCTGTTTGCCATCGTACTTCCGCTCTTTGCCTTTTTAGATACGGTCGCATTTCCCTCTTCATCCAGTGCATAAACCGGATATTCATAAGTATAAATAGCTTCTAACTGATACAAGATTGCTCCATCCGTCAGATGAATCCCTCTTTCTCCTCCTGCCCGTACTTCCTTACTTTGCAAAATGCGGAACCTGCTGTCTTTCTCTACAATATTTTTACCATAATACAGACGAATATAATGCAATCCCATCTGGAAATACATTCTGTCACGCTCTCTTAAATAACACCATGAAATCAACTGACTCATAAAATCATTTAACAGATCTGAATATTTCAATATATCAACTAACTCAATCCTGTTTTTATGCTGCTGGTACTCCCGACGTTCTTCCTCCTGTTTTTGATTTTTACAGCCACCATATTTAAATACCGCTTTTAAAGAATCTGAGTCAGCAAGCTTATAATATTTTTCAATATCTGCCTTTGTCACTCTGTCATCCTGCAGGCACTCTGATAAAAGTCCCTCTGTTCCATATAACTTTGCTATTACTACATTTCTGTTTAAAACAGGATTCTCTCCATCATAAAAAATTCCAATCCGATTCGCTGTTCCTCCTGCTACCTTCTGATTACAGAAGCCATACAACTGTTCCTCTAACGGTCGTTCCGACTTACTGTCATCAAAAGCTATATAGCGAGAAATATGCCTTGCATATTCTTCCTCACTCTCATAATAGTCTGTTCTTTCCTTTGACACCTGACCACAATATTCTGCCGCAAGTTCAAGAACTTCTAACACCTGCTCATATTTTTTCCTTTTTTCTTTCTCATCTTCTATCTGTATTCCTGTTGCATTCCATCTTCTCCGTTCAATATTCTGTACATAGCTTAAATAACTCTTAATCTCCCCACGTAAATGATTCAAATGCTTCGGTGTCATAAAATGTGCCATAATAAACCAGGAAATCAGCCAGGAATCATAACTGCTGTCGCCTTTCATAAGATTATTATATCGATCCGTCTGCCATCCATTACAGAACTGCTCCTCTGTAAGATTATCGTATATCTTCTCTTTCAGACGAGGTTCTTTCAGAAATTTACATCCAAATCGCTCTCCCTCTACATCCTTTTGCAGATAATCCACAAACGTCCTTCTCAAACATACTAACAACAACATCTTAAAATGCTTATATTTCTCATCCGGCAGATTATCTTTTCCATTCAGACGTACTTTCTTCTGATTATTCTGAAGATTATAATCTGTCATAATCGCCTGACACACTCCTCCAAAAGAAAGGGATTTGTTACCTTTTCGTAATTCTTTTATCCTCTCCTCAAAATTTTCCATTGCCTTTACTTTCTTAGCACTGGCCTTACTTGTATTATCCCGAACTTCTTTTAATTCGTCATGAAAACTGTCCATGAACCGTTCCATCAGATTATCTTCCTGTAAAAAACCATTATAATATATCTCTTTTAAAACAAAATATAACGCTGCATGAAACTTTTCCGAAGTGGCAACATCATTCTTCATCTTTCTATACGGTGTTCCATTAATAATAAAATACTGATTAATCAGTTCCGATAAAGACTTCCTGCTTATTACATTACGGAATGATGGAATCTGACTTTCCAAAACTTTCTGGCTTCCATACAGACTCTTCATCAAATGGTCAATATCCTCTACTTTATAAAACACCGGCACATTATTAGAGACATATTTCTTACGATATTTACTTCCGATCAGTTTTTTCTCTCTCTCAAAAATTTCCACCAGATAAGAAGTACTGTCTAATGTACTCTGTGCTGCAGAGGCTGCATAATGAAAAGCAGAATTTCGAATTAACTGCATTGCCCTTCTGATTTCCGGAACAAAGGATTCATTGATCAACACTGCTTTTTGCGAATCAGAAACCTCTTCAAACCGACTGTCCTTCCACTGACTGGCACCACCAAAATACTGCAGAATACGCCAGGAGGCATTCGGATACATTTCTTTTTGCAGTGCATCATCTCCCATAAATAAAATGTCTTCTTTTCCCTCTTTCTCATACGTTTCCGGAGGGCAGACTGCTGATGAGAAATTATTTAACGCAAAAGAAATCGCCGTCATAAAACTTCTTTCCAGATTCTCCTCTGCTTTAATTTTCTCATAATCAAAACTGGTAATTCCCTTTCTAAACTGTGGTTTAATCTCACCTGCTCTCACTGGTTTTCCACTTTCGATTTTCTCTAGATCCGGCATTGCAAAATGATAAACCGCTTTTCCCATATCTACAGCCTTAGAACATATAAATGACAGAAAACTTCTCCATGTATTCTCACACAGCCATAAGACATCTAATTTATTCTCTGACAATGTCTTTTTTGAACAAAGAACCTTTTCCGCATCATTTTCTATATACTCAAGCCAGAACCTCTTCTCTTTATATTCTTCTCCTGATACATCCCCGAGTATCTTTATTCCTTCCTGATATCTCTGTGCAACTATTCTTTCAAGATTTCTTTTTACCTCCGTGTTAATATCCCGGATTTTTAATTTATTCTCCTTTCTCCTTTCCAAATCTGTCTCTGCTTTCAGCAGTTCTCTCTCCGCTAATTTTTCACTACATTCCTGACTAAATGATAACGGAACATCTGAAACCATTTTAGAAAGAAAAGAAAAATCCCATACTGGTATCCTTGTTTTTCGTTCCTTTATTTCTTCATAAGATACCGTACCGCAATAAAACAGAACAATCAGCTCTCTGAACTCTCTCAGTAAATTATCACGTTCTTCTTCAGAAGCTGCACAGGCAAACTTCTCAAGGAATAAAAAGATATATTTTTTCTTCTCATTATCCGCACTGGCAAGCTGCAGCCTTGCATCCTTCCCTTTTCCTAATACCTGAACCTTTACATCCTGATTTTCGATAGACTTCGCTATCTTTTTAATCTGTTCCTCTTTGGTATAATCCATAAAAATTATATGTATACAGGCAGTAAGCTCCGCCTCTCCAATCTGTGATATCAGGCTGTCAAACTGGGAGCCATGTGTTGTTGCAAAGACAAGCTTTTCAATAATATCCGGAATATAGATATCTACCTGCGTTCCATCTTTCTCTATCTTTGCCTTTTTCTTAAGTGTTCCCCTTAAATGCAGCCTTGTCAGTTCATGAACAAATGCTTCGTCCACATCAATATAAACGTCCGATAAAGGCTTTTTTATTTCTTTCTGTTCTTTTTTCTTCCCCCTGTTTTCATTCGACTTGTCTTCCTTTGTCCCATCACGTACTTCTATTGAAAAACCTCTGTTTTGTATATAATCCACTGCCGTTCTATCCCGTTTATCTGCTGGTTTCACTCTAACATTATTATCAATGATATTCTTCATAAAATCATTAAAACACTTTAATACAGCCTCACTCTTCGCAACATTCAGCTTTGAAACAGCAGAAGGTCCAAGGACTTTATATAAGCGTTTTGAACTATCTACTCGCTTCTGTATATATGTTTTCAGTTTTTGTCCCTTCTCTAAAGGAAGAATCTGTCCCTCCGCTTTATCTGCAGCATTCTTCTGCACTTCCTCATTTTTTAAAGTAACAGACATTCTTTTATGACCTTCTTTTGAAATCTTCATATCAAAATTTCCTCCTTCACAATTTCATCTTACTCAGATTATACCGTATATGTACGGAAATTATTAGTCTAATTTTTCTATATTTCAAATTATTTTGATATTTATTGCTTATTAGTGTCAATTTTCAACTAATTATCCGCTATAGGATATTTAAATAATTACTTTATCCCTGTTAAATAAAAATGCCAGAGCTATAAGATTCTGCGCTGAGATCATTCTCTACGCCCAAATCCTACTCTGGCATTTTCCTGTGCATATTCTATTTTAAAAAGTTATCAAATCTATTTTCCCATTATGTACCTTTCTGTGACATTTGTGACATAACGTAATAATATTACCTACCGTGGCAGTCCCTCCATATTGATAATCGATAACATGGTGTCCTTCCACTTTCTCTGTCGAGCCACAAATCTGACAGACATATTTATCTCTTTCTTTTCCCTGTCGCTGCACTCTGCAATGCGATGAATCTCTCTTTGCCATCTTCCTGCCTCCGAATGTTCTTCATGCTTTTCTCATATTTCTGAATAATCTGTCCAGAAGGTATATGGCAGTGCGAACGCACTATCCAAAGCGACCAGCACTGCCATATACTGAAATCCTACAGCTTTCCTCTTCTCTTCATCTCTCTTCTAATCTCAGATTCAGTGACTCCAAATGTGGAAACAGCCATATTAATCGCATACTCCGGAACCGTTCCTAAGATTTTGATAATCATCACAATAAAATCCACAACAACGTTCCAGTCAATTCTTCTCTCTTCCATTCTTCTCATCAGCATAATCCTCCATTCATTACCATGTACTGTTAACACTAACTATCTATATTATACAGTTGGCTGAAAATTATTTTTTCTAACCATACCGTAATCCACAATTTTACTTACTTCTTTCCCGGAAGCTTTCTTCTGCTTCCCTGTAACAGTTCCGCAATTTTATTTTGCTTTCCTGTCCGGATACTTCCTCTGCTATTCGGTGCGTACTTCTTCTTGCACTTCATAACATCCTTTGTTATCTTTGCAGCCTGTACTTCCGTCAGACCTGTAATAACAGCAACTACACCGTTATCTTTTTTACCTGCCATATCTGATACCTCCTAGAAATTAACAATCGTTACTCCATCTTCTGTCTCCGCCTCAACAATGTTGTCGCCATACCCTATCGTTATGATTTTCTCTGTATCAATACGAAGTCCTGTCTCATCCATTACTAATGGAATGAGTTCCACTTCTCCGTTGCTCCGCTGCACAGCGATGTATCTTTCCGTTACGGATAAAACCTTATCTCCCCTGTGTAAAATACCAACCTTCATTCTCTTACCTCCTGACATATTGTCTGATCAACTGTTGTCTTTATACTACACCAGCTCATTTCATTCTTTATTCTGAAAGGGCCGTATCTCGAATTTTTAAGTTACACCCAGCGAAAAACTGTAGTACTGCAAATCCCTTTGCTATCTTCTTCAGTGCCCCGCTGTGCTGTTGATGACTCTATTATACACACCCTTTGAAAAACTTTTTTTCTGATATGCCCGTAAGTGAAAAAAGCAAAAAAATAAGACGTACTTAAAGGAATACGTCTTAAAAAGCTTTGTATTTTTATTTTGTATAAATGATCAACTTGCCAGATGAAAAGAGGTTTATCAGTACCTTCTATTCATTCAATCAGGTGAATTTATGAAACTTCCGCTGATGGGACTCGAACCTATGTAAATCGACGGTTTACATACATTAAAAACTTGTTATTTTGATGCGCCGATTCTAGCGCCCGGTATATCTGACTGTCTACTTAGTATCAAGAATAAACGAAATGAACGAACAAATTAAGTTATTGCCCACTATATCGGGCTGTCTACAATTCGAAGAAACAGGATCTATATCTACGATTGCAGGCATTTATCGCCCATTATATCGGGCTGTCTACGTAAAACTTGTATGGGTTGACCATCATGCATCAAACAGTTTATCGCCCATTATATCGGGCTGTCTACACCATGGAACAAAATCTTTATCATATGCTAAAAACTTTATCGCCCATTATATCGGGCTGTCTACAACAATATTTAGTGTTGTTTTTCACTAATTCCCCTACATTATGACACACTCTTTCCTCAAAGTCAATATTCTGCCGTTTTCTCTGTAAAAAAGTCGGTCTATCCTTTTTTGTCTATATGCTGCAGAGCCTTTATTTAAGCCACTTTTTCATTTTGGTACATTTTGGAAGGAGACAGACCGACTTTTTACTTTTTTAATTTTCTTATCGTATTTCTCTCCTTTTATGTCGTTCTTCTTCATAAAGACATAAAAATAAGACCTGCTTCTACAAAAGTCTTTCTTTTTATCTTTATATTGCTTATTATTTATAATTTTTATTCATTCGATGCATAAATACAGGCACACAAATAAGAGTGTGCCTGTATGCGCACTCTTTCCCTGTCTATAAAATACAGTTTTTATAAAAAGCCGCCTCGACCCTTTTTTCGTTTCAAAACTGCTTTATTTTTAATCACTGTATTCATGTCTGATCATTTCCTACACTCATTTCACACACGTCTTTTGTTTCCACATTCTGTAAGTCAGCCCCATGGTATCCTTTCGATACTATATGACTTTCTTAACCAGATTATATCTTTATTATACTGGTAATTTTGAAAAATTATTTCTAAGATGGTCGAAACAGCTTTAATTCTCACCGTTATATAGCTTGTCCCGACTTCTGTCAAAATTGCAAAGCTATTTGCTTTCAATATAAAAAGGACACATTCCATACGAATGTGCCCTAAATCTTTCTTTATCTGTTCCACAACATCGCAAAAGCACTGCCAGAATAACTACCTTTGCTTTTTTCCAGGAAGTATTCTCCTTCTCATATGTAACAGAGAATGGATTTCTTCCTGATTCCCTATTCCTATCGTTCCTCTGCTATCTGGTGCATATCTCTGCTTACTTCTGATGATTTCTGCCATTAATCGTGCTGCCTGCGCCTCCGTTAAATCAGAAATTTTTGCGACAACACCATGATTGTCCTTCTTCGCCATAATATTACCTCCAAACCTGTACACACGCTTACTCCCGGTCATCACTTTCCTGCTATCTCCACATTACGCTTCCATAAACTGAGCTGCTTTCTCAAACTCTTTTGCCATAATCCAGCCTATTGCTTCTGTTAACGAAGCCGCTGTCACTGCATTTACCACATTTCCTACTCCCGGAACCCAACCGATAAGTACCTGGGATGCTGCTCTTCCAATCTGTGCTGCCATCGCACTTGCAACAGCTGCCTTTGCGCCACTCCTATCTAACGTAATGCCAAATACTTTTCCCAAAGACACTGCCATCATTGTCTGAATCGGTGTGATTATCACATTGTCACTTATCGGGATCTGCGCCAGTCCTGCTCCAATGCCTGCTGTTGCCGCACTTGCTACATGAATAATTCCATTACATAATCCACTTTCTCTACTTGTCATAACACATTCCTCCACTTTTCTGGTGCTTCATCAACTGTTTGAATTTATATTATCACAATAAATTTATTATTTATTCTGACAGGTCCTTTACTCCTATTTTTGCGTTATCCATCATAATTTTTCTTCTCCTTTTACTACGCTGGTATCATCTTCATTAAACATAAATGTGTAACTAAATTTAACCCTGTACGCTTATCAGAAGGTGTCCGGCTGCTAACTACAATGTCATCCGAAAAAGGATGTGTGATTTTTACATGCTTGTGACAAGATAAATCTACAACAAAACCTAATTCCTGCATTTTTTTAATAGTCGTTCGATCAAATCCATGAAAATCTCTAAGTATTCTTTTTAAATCCTTCCGATATTTCTCCATACTCCTGCTCCTTTCTTCGTGCTTCCTTAACTGTTTGAACTTATATTATCACCACGAATTTATTCTTTTTTCTGACAAGCTCGTTATTCGTATTTTGATATGAAAAAGGCTCTTGAAAAAAAGCAAAAAAATAAGGGGCTGTAAAATAAGTCCGTAGATAAAGAAACGCCAGTTCCGGCAAATGCCGGTTCTGGCGTTTCTTTGTATGAATCTTTCTGTTGCTGATCAAACATGTACATTTTTTTCAAAAAATGGTGCACTTAATAAACCTAAGCCAATAACGCTTAAGTTTTAAGCAACTTTCATTTGTCTTTGCTTCTTGTTGTGATATTTATAAAGATTGAATCCACATGAAATCAGTGTAAGTTCGAGAATTACATTTTTCTCGCCTCTTCGGAATAATCTTTTATACGATCTGTCCCACTTTAACACACCAAAGGTACCTTCGGACTGAATGCTCCGGTTCATTCTTAAAAAAGCACCATGTATGGACTCAAGATTTTTCAGTACTTCCTGATGGATGGCAGTTAATTCTTCATTCATTCGGATTGTTCGGTTTTTGTGTGCTCTTGGACAACATTCCTGCTTATGAGGGCATCCTTCACAAGATTCGCATTCATATAGTTCTTCTGTTCTCCCATATTTATTATATTTCACATGCTGTGTTCTCTTAAAGAGAAATTTCCGCCCGTTTGGACAAATAAGATTTCCATCAGCATCTTTTGAAAAGTTTACAGCACGATACGGATTTTCATGGTATTTTTTGTCCGTTGTTTCCTTTTTGTACATGGTAAATTTCATGTATTTTTCCATGCCATGTTCTTCACAATAAAGATAATTATTGTAAGAACCGTATCCTGCATCAGCAACTGGATATTTCGGATAATGACCATATGTGTGGCTGAATTTTTCCATCAAGGGTACAAAGCATTCCATATCGGATGCATATGGTTTTACATCAATTACGGCTATGTACTCGTCACAAATGGCAGCCTGTAAGTTATATGCCGGTAGAAGCTGGTCATTCCCCATGTAATCTCGTTTCAGACGCATAAAAGTCGCATCCTGGTCGGTCTTGGAATAGCTGTTTCTTTCATTACCACAGATTTCTATATGATGCACATAAGTTTTTAAGCGTTTTAAATATCCTTCCAATTCCTGATATTGTTTTTGCTGAATACTTTTTCTGTGTCCACAGCCGGAAACAAAGGAGTTTTCATCAATGCCTGTTTCTTCCTTATACATCGCCAGTAATTCAGAAACATAACCAATGGCATATTCTTCACGCTTTTCAAGTTTTATGCCCAGATATCCAAGTACTTTCTGATTCATGGCATCAATCAGAATAGAGATCTTATCAAAGACTTTCTGACGGTTTTTCATACAGGACTTTTTCCATACCCACGTATAACAATTGGCATTTGCCTCTATTTTTGTACCATCAATGTATGTATGCTGCAGATCCACATGATCCTTTGTAAAAATGTATGTATTTATGTCTGTAAATATCTGCTCTATGGAAGCTGTCAGTTTGTTTCGGATAAAATTTCCGAATGTAGCAAAAGTAGGTACTTTCATTTCATCCAGAAGATACATGTATCGAATATCATTATGACAGAGCTTCTCGATTTTGCGCAACGAACAAACGCCATTCTCCATAAAAGCAAAGAGTATCACTTTAAGCAGTTTTTGTTCATCACATCTTGGACGGCCTGTTTTGTAGCCTTTCTCTACAAAATATCCTGATAGGTCGATGTGATCCATAACTTCACAAAAAGTGTATACCGGATCAGAAATATCAATTAATTTTTCGATTTCTAATGGTAATTTCAGTTGACGAGCTGTATAATTATTATTGGTATTTTGGTTTAGTAGCATAAATACATTATACCAAAAAATCGCTCAGACCACACACGGTCTGGGCGATTTTTCTGTTAGGGGAGTTTTTTTTACAGCCCCTTAAAAATTATTCCAGCACTTCCACGTCTTTTCCCTGACTTCTGATCCATCTCTCAATCCCTTTTCCAAACACCTCCGCCTTCACCGTATACACTCCATCTTCGTGTTTTTCGACTTTTGCTGTTGGCAAACGATCAAGTACGGCTTCGATAGACGGTCCCTTGTATTTAAAGCGTACGGTTTGAAGCTTCCCGCCGTACATGAACTGGACTCGTTTGCGGAATTCGCCTTCTTCGAATCGGCTGCTGTAGAGTACTCGAAAGTGCTCATCGAGAATTTTTAAATTCTGAATGCGGTCGATTCGATAGATGGTTGGAAATGGATCATTGGCTACATCGAAGTTCTCACATAGATTTTTGTCATCAATGAAGGCGGTCAGATAGAAGTAAAATTCGGAGAACATGATTGCTGCCGGTTTTAGTTTTCTTGTTTTTATCTCATTGTCGCTTCGTTTGTACTGAATCTCGATGTAGTTCTGATTCTGGATTGCCTGACCGATATCCCACATCTTGTCTAAGAAACGGGTTTTATGTTGTAGTTCGACGTAATGCTCTTCTTCATTCTGAATGAGTTTTGCCACCTGGGGCTGGTCGTTTTTTACGACAGAGGAATGGATGAGCTTGTCGATGATTTCGGTCATTTCTTCTTTGACAAATGCTCTGCTGTCTAAGAGTATTTTGCATATTGCCAATATTTGTTGCGGGGATAGTTTATAGACATTATTGTATTGAAGGCGGTATCCTTCGGCTTTGGTGTCGTAGATGACAGAATTGATGATTCCGGTGTTTAATTCATCCCGTTCTAAGAAAGCAGTGATATCCTGGATATCGCGCTGAATACTTCGGGGATGGACCTGATAGCGCATGGCTTCTTCTTTCTTATTTACCGTTTCCCCGTTCATGATTCTGGTATAAATCGCCAGAATTCTCTGGATTTTGTCGTTATTTATCTCTTTGGATCGTTTTGTGTCCATTTTCTGATAGCTCCCCTCTAACATCCATTTTTCAATCTATTACTTCCAAAAATTATACCATATTGAATTTTTTAGTGCAATCTGCCTGCATAGCTTATTTTTTAGCTTTTCGTTTTGGAATATAATAAAGAAGGGCATAAGCATTGATATTTTCCGGAGCAGCAGGAACGGGATAAGAAGCCTGGTCCTTATTATCAGGCTCCATCCCCGGCTTTTTCTCCTGCCTGTTCTGTAATACTTTTTATGAGCTGGCTGATTCTCCGTTCGGTATATCCCAGTTCTTTTGCCAGCTCGGAACCGGTCATATCCCACATATGTTCTTTTACGTAATGCCTGATATAGTTTTCCGTATAAAGTTTTTTCGGAAAGGATATCTGGTGTCCCATGTACAGGTCATAGATTCTCCGCATTACTTTTTCCCCAAATTTCAGATAGAGTTCGTTGTATACAGGACGGTATTTAAGTATATTTTCCTTTTGTTCTGCATCGACAGTGCTCTTCATCCGCTGTCTTATACTTCGCTCTGTGCATTCTAGTTCTGCCGCCATCATTGCAGTTGTTTTCTTTTCCCTGTTATTCTGTATGTAGTGATTGATATATTCTTCTGTATACAGCTTTTTCGGAAAAGAGATCTGACGTCCCATATAGATATCGTGTATTTGTCTTGTTATTTCTTCCCCAAATTCAGAAAATAGCAGTCCGTATATGGAACGGTAACTTTCTGGGTTGCTCTCGTTAAATATTGCCATTTTTTCGTGTTGTCCTGTTTTACATTTTTTCTTTTTGTATTCTTCCATGCGCTGCATGAGCATTTTTTTCTCCTCTGCCTTTCTTACTGCTATTATATGCATTGAGGTGGACAGAAGGTGTCTATCTTATATATTTTTTGTTTTGCTTTGACTAATTCTCAATTGCACCAGACGAAGAATATTTTAATGTTTTTTCATAAATTAAAACTTTTCGTTTATATATTCTTTTTTATTATAGCTTTTTGCAAATCCAATTACTACTCACAGATTTCTTAGAAATTTTCCTTATTTTTATACAAAAAAACACCCCGATTAGTACTTAAATATACCAATCGGGGTTATTATTTATATTACATTATACTTTTGTATTTTCCAGATATTCTAAATATTCTATTCCCTCAAACACAGTAGAAAACGTTAAATCTGATACGAACAATTGATAATCTCTGTCGTCACATTGTTCTATAGAAGATAATTCTTCTCTTAACTTCTCCATTCTCCAATGGCAATTATCAATTGCATTTTTATAAAGTTCTGCTATCTTATCTGTACTCTCTTTGTCTCCTTTTTTATATTTAGGACATTGCTTCTTCAAAAGCTCAATAACTTTATCTTTATCTGCAGGTATATGAATCGCTGGAGCACATTTCTCGTAATGTAATAAAAAATAATATTCTATGCATCCTCTTGTCATCAATAATCTCACTTTTATCTGTGAATTTAACTTCCGTAACTTTTTAATAATAGAATAATATTCATTCCATTTCCCCTTCAATTCATCTTCTGTATCAAAAACAAGCCATATCTCATCAACTTCCGACTTTACATCAAAGTAAATCCCTTTTTTATTAAATGCTTTCTGAGCTGTATGGAATACTCCCTTCACTCTATGCACTGTGAGATTGGCAGACATATGAAATTTTTTTCGCATGTATTTCATATAGACCTGCTCACTTTCACCTTCCCAGAAAATAATAATATATGGCTTTCTATTCCTGCTATTAATCTTTCTTGCCATATTTACTCCTCATCTATATATGGTACTGCTCCATACTTTCCAAGAAGATATGCTTTTGCTATATTTTCTTCCAGGCGCACTGAAAAATCTGCTAATGAATACAGTTCCGACTCTCCTGTCATATTGTCTTTGTCTACAAAATAATATTGATCCCTTCTCAACATTCCTCTGTTCATAATATCTGTACTGTGCGTAGTAAATATTAGCTGTGCTCTCTGTCCATCAGATTGATTCTGGAATTTTTCTATAATGTACTGCACTAATAAGGGATGTAGTCTATTCTCAATCTCATCTACAATTAACACACCGCCAACCTTTAGTGTATCTTGTATTGCTGCCGCTCTTGACATGAGACGAATTGTTCCATCTGATTCTTCTGATAATGGCAAGGCATACTCCTGAATATTTCCCTGACTGTCTTTTCCTTTGTGATATGATGTAGCTTTTAACTCATTAAATTGCAAAATACCCTCTGGACTTTCTGCATCTGCTGATAAACTTTTTCTAAATTGCTCTATTGCCTTCTCTATTTCCTGTCTTTGCTGTTCCGTAACAAACTCCGGGAGTTCTTCCAGATTACTGATTTCTGTATTATTAATCTCAAACTTCATATCACTAATACCAAAATCTGCAACTTTTGCTATTTGAATAATAGATTGCAATAATTCTTTATCTTCCCTATGTGAAAGAATATTTTGTCCCAAATCAGAATAATCTCTGGAAAAAAATATTTCTTTTCTAAACCACTGCATTGCTTTAATACATGGTTCGTAATTCATAACACACGATATCGCAAAAAATAATTGGTTTGTCGCAACTGCCTGCTTTATTAATTCCTTCATCGATTTTTCTTTATTCGATGGGAAATGAAAATTCTGATATTCTCTGGTAAATATCTCTGATTTTTGTCCTTTCGGTGCTGCATATAAATACTCTGTTACTATTTTTTCTTTTGTAGCCGAGAAACCATACCAGTATTTAATGTCATTACTTATATATTCAAAATGAAACTCTGTTGGTGTTTTCTTAGAAATATCATCTAACTCAAATGGTCTGACTGGAACCTCCGCACTCTCGTACTGTGTCCTCTGTGCATTGCGAATAAACTGAACTGCAAGCCAAAATGCCCGGATCAGATTACTCTTTCCTCCACCATTCTTTCCATATATCGAAATCACTGGAAGATATGACTTTCTTTTGTGTTTTAAAAGACAGTCCCGTTGATCATTTAAACCGACAGCCTCTAAATCTAATACCGCCTCTTGCTTTATAGAACGATAATTCTTTACTCTGAATTTTAATAGCATATCTCTCCCTCCAACCAAAAGAATATCATTATTATATTCAAAATTCAATTAAAAAATGTTGTTTTTTCTCATATTTTCATTATATTAATTTATTTTTTAGATAAATACTGTTATTCATGTGTCTGTACTATCATTTTCCCCCTGTCTCTCGCCACTTCTCTTCAAAATGGATTGGGTTATGCTCTCCATCGTACTCCTCTGCCTCATCGCCGCCCTACTCTACCGCATCCTCAACTACCTCGAAAAACGTATACGATAAGACAAAAACAAAAGCCTCTCTAACTTCTATCCAACTTAGCCTCTCAACTCTCTCCCCCACTTCTCCTCCTGACTTATTTAAGAACAGAAAAGAGAAAAATCCTATAATAGCAGCTGCGATGTCGGAGCAAGTAAAAGCTGCATCTCCTCCCGAGATGCAGCTTTCTACGCAGCGATTATCTTCGCAGCTGCTATTATAGGATTTTTCTCTTTTCGTCGCTTAAATAAGCTTCCCTACTGATCAAATGACCAGCTGCCGTCATCGTTTTGTGTTCCGCCAATGACATCCTGTCCATCTACGGATACTAATACGTCTGTGCTGCTGATATCGTCTCCTTTTACAGAGAAGTCATAATATTCTTTATCACCTACGGTTACTTTTTTCTTGTAGGAGTATTCTGCGTCACTGCCGTAGTAATCTTTTGCCTGGCTTAACGCATCATCCTGGGAAATGCCTTCGGAGCTGTTGCTTGATGAATCAGAGTCCGTATTTGTTTCGCTGTCTGCTTCTGTTGTGCTTCCTTCTTCAGAAGTACTTTCTTCTGTACTCTTTTCTTCTTCGCTCTTGTCTGTTGTGTTTTCTTCGTCAAAGCCGTAGGAACTGTTTTTCTTTGTTGTGATATCTGTTACGGAGTAAGCGAAGTTATTATCATCGCCATCGAATGATGTCTCTGTGATCGTTACCTGATAAGTTCCTCTTACTTCGTCTGTATCTTTGTTGCGAAGTTGTGCTGTGATGATATAGTCACTTCCGTCCTTTGTACAGTCTGTGATATATGGAACGAGGCTTCCTACGTCACCTTTTAAGAATCCATACATGTCTTTATCATCATCGTAGGTTGCGTATTTATCTCCGTCTGAAATTTCAGGGAATTCCATGTCGCCCTTTCCGTATGTGTTATATAATGCGGAGGCATACATATTCGTTGTGTTCTCTTTAAGATAGTAGAAAGAGTCTTCTTCTACGCCATCGCCGTATGCGGATTCTGTTTCCATCAAAGATGTGAGAACTGCCATGGAAAACCAGAAGGAATCTGCTTCTTCTTCGCTCGTATCGTTCGTGTAATATGCATAGCCTTTCGACAGCTTCTGTACCATTAAAGCTTCGATCGGATAGATCATGTTGTCGAAGTTATCAGGAAGTGTCACGTTCGACGCTACGTAATCTGCTGTTGTATTTGCCTTACTTTCTGTCGTTGCTTCTGTTCCCTGTTCACTCTTAGCTGTATTGTTTTTCTTCGCATCCTTACTGCTGGAACATCCCGCAACACCTGCTACCATCATTCCTGCTAATGCTACTGCAAGCACTCTTTTCAGTTTATTTTTAATCATAATATCGTTCCTTTCCGTAAAATATTTTCATGGAAATAATAGCGCACTTAAAAAAAATTGTAAAGGTATTTCTCTTTATTTTCTTTCCTGGCTTTTACGCTATTCTGATTTTACGAATGAATAGAAAACAGGTAAAGGAATGGTTAGTTCAGTTCTTCGGTATAGATTTCATATACTTCGCTCTGCTTACTGAGTTTTAGTAAGGTATCTTTATCTGCGATCGTTGTAAAACCATATATTTTAAGACCATTCTTTTTAACGTAGGATGCCATTTCTTTTAATGCTTCCGGCGAGTAATCATCTCCTGCTATCATTTCCAGAAACTGTTTCTGATCTGACAGATAATTAAGAAGACTTACAAAATGCTGTCTGGCATAGTTTTCTTTTTTGAGATTGTTTTCTACGCTGTCCCAGTGATCTGGGGCATCCATTTGATCTGTTTCACATCCCGGCAGAAGGGCCGGATACTTTTTATCGTCCCAGTTGAAGGCTGCATTATAAGATGGTACGCATACGAAACCAATATTTGCTGCACCGGAGAAGAAATCCGTTATATACTCTTCTCCTGTCTCTGCTTTGTCCTTGTTTGAAGAATCGTCAGCCTCTTCAAGATCTTCTTTGTCTTTCTGTGGTTCTAATACCTGTACTGCACACCATACTTCTGAAATATCCTGCTTATCTACGTACTTTTTAAAATCGGCATAAGACATGATCTTATCTAGAGATATGTAACCTATATACATTTTTTGAGAATCCAGATTTTTTAATGATTCTATAGACTGTTCTTTTGTACCCGCAGCGCACATATTGACTTCTTCGTTCTCTTTCAGTTGAAAATACTTTCTGGTACATTGTAAATTCTCTTCTAATGTATTCTCTTCTTTTCCAACAAGGTTACTGTATGCAAAGGCATTGCTGACCGGTGTTTTTAAAATATTATTGTCGTAATATCTCAGCTTGCCCCGGACAATCTCTCCGGATACATCGGTCAGGTTTCTTGTAAAGCTCGAAGTCTGGTTCACTGTAATATTATACTTTCCATACCCTTTTGATTCTGCTTCAACAGAAACTCTTCTCTTTCCCGGAAGAAAGACTTCTGAGTATACTGCCATATCACGACTCATCTTGTTTATCGTATAATCCTTATTCCCGATATTTTCCGCTGGATTATAATAGAAACAGGATACTATGGTCGGAAAGCAGAACTGTACAAATAGAATTAATGCGAACGCTAAGGCGAGAACGGTTAACCCTAATCTTCGAAATGCCCGTCTGATGGAACGATTGATCATTGTGATAAATTCTGTATCGATATCCTCTTCCTTGGTACTTCTTCTGTCCTTGTTCTTCCCTCTCTGACCTCTCGCTTTTTGTTCCTGAGCATCAGCTTCTGCTTTCTCTTTTCCTGTCTCTGTCTGCCTTCCATCTGCAAAAACAGAGCTGTTCTGTTCTTCTTTAAAAACATCTTCCAAACCGGGAATTCCTTCCTGTTCATAGAGATAATCACTGATTGCTTCCTGCTTCTCGATATCTTTCTCGATCCGCTTTCTCTGTTCTAATTCCAGCTCTCCTGCTTTATATAATTCTAATAATTCACGATAGGTCATCTTCCTTCCTCCTTCGTTAAATATTCCTTCAGTTCCTTCTTCGCCCGGTAAGAGAGAACCTTCACATTACCTGGAGTGATCTTAAGCATCGCCGCAATCTCCTTCTGTGAAAAGTCCCCAAAATACTGTAATAGGATCACTTCCTTTTTCTGTCCCTTTAACTGGCTTACCGCTTCTAAAAGCTGCTTCTTCTCTTCTTTATGAAGAACTTCTTCCAGAATATCACTCTGTATTAAGTCTTCTCTTCGTGATATATGTACCTCCATGGCTGCATGCTCGAAATCAGATGTTTCGATCGTCATCTGCTTCTTCTGCCTGTTATAATAGTTATAGTAAAGATTACGCGCTACCACATAAAGCCATGCCCGCATATTGGTATGAGAATCCTTCAATGTCAGTAATGCTTTTAAAAAGGTGTCCTGCAAAATATCATCTGTTACGCTCTCACTTCCACAAAGTGAAAAGACAAAAATATATAATTCTTTATAATATCGCTGATACAATGCTTCTAACAAATGTTTATCCAGATTCGCACCCCCTCATTCCGATACTTTTCGACTTCTTTCATCTAAATAACAATTAAAGAAGAAAAAGGTTACACTATTTATTTAAAATTTTAGAATTTATTCACATACAAAAAAACAAGAACTCTATTACATAATCCATGTAAGATCAATGCAGGTAAATATGCTGAAAATACGGATGCGGCATTCCTAATGCTGTGACGATCTTTACATGTATCATGTGATAGAGTTCTTGTTTTCGTTTTTTCTCTTTTTGTTTTTTCTCTTTTTTCTATTCAGAAATGAAATCGCAAAATAGTGCTTTTATTTGTTTTCTGGCTGCCTTTACGGAACCTTGTGCAAAGAATGGTTTACCGCCGCCGCGGCCGTTTAATTCTTTGTTCACCTTTTTTACGAGTTCTTTAATATCCCCGTTCCGTTCTCCAATGGCATATTTATATCCGTCTGTGTCGTTGCCGGCAAAGAGGGCTGCTATGCCGCCGCAGGTGTTTAAAATGGAATCGGTGCACTTTCTGACTTCTGCTGCTTCCATTGTATCCTCGATGAGGAGTACATTGCCTTTCCCAGCAAAGGAAGCTGCTTTTGCCTCAAAACTTTTTTGTTTTTCCTGTGCCAGTTGTCCTTTTAAATCATAGACTTCATCAAGCAATCTCTGTACCGCTTCTTTTGTTTCATTCTCCTTTACGGAAAGGCTGACCGCAATCTGGCTGTTTTGCTCTGTGCTGCCGGACAGATAGTCTAAGGCACGTTTGCCGGAAAGCATTTCCATGCGGACACCATCCCGGAACTTTTTGCAGGAAAGTATCTTAACGAGTCCGATCTGGCTGGCGTGAGTGACATGTAAGCCACAGCAGGCACAAAGGTCCGCTCCCGGGAATTCGACTAAACGGATTTCTCCGGTTAGTTCTTTTTTACTGCGATACGGGATAAACTTGCGCTGGCGTTCGTCCGGATAGAAAATATTCACCTTCTGGTTCATCCAGATGTAATGGTTTACTTTCTTTTCTATTTCCTGTACCTGCTGCCAGGTAAGCATTCCGCTAAGATCAATTGTGATGATTTCTTCTCCCATATGGAAACCGACATTTTCATAGCCGTATTTCTCATGGATCATTCCGCTGACAATATGTTCTCCGGAATGTTGCTGCATCAGGTCAAAGCGCCAGTTCCAGTCTATCTTTCCGACGACCTGTGCGCCTTCTTCTAATGGACTTTCCATGATATGGCAGAGTTCATCATCGATATACTGCACATCAGCTACCGGAATGTTGTCAATCATTCCTTTATCGGCCGGCTGTCCGCCGCCTTCCGGATAAAATGCGGTTGCGTTTAAAATGACGTGGTATTTTCCATCTTTTTCTTCGCAGGAAAGGACAATCGCCTCAAATTCCTGGATATATACATCTTCATAAAATAATCTTCTTGTCTTCATAATCCTGTCTGTTTTCTATTTAGATGATGCGGTCTTTACATATAATGAAAGATCAGTTTCCGGATTCTGTATCTGCATCTGATACTCCGTAAATTCCTTGTTACCATTTTCGTCTTCATATACTTTATAACCTTCGTGATCTAGTACAGTAAAGTATACATCTACAGGGATATTATATGTGTATTCCTGATTATTCTCTCCGTTATAATCGGAGTATACGGTACATACCCGCTTCTCTTTTTCAAGCTTCTGATAAAATACCGGAACTTTCTTCTGTCCGTCGAATTCTACGTTATATCCGTAAAATACTTCATCTCCACACTTCTCTTCTACAGAAGTAACGATCTGTGTCTTTTTATCCATGGTGATTGTCTTCTCAATCGTATCGCCAACAGAGAATCCGTACGTTGTTGCGTACTCATCACTAGCCTGTACCTTTGTTGTAAGCTGTAAGGTGATAGTATTATCACGTTCCTTCTCATTCTGTAGCTGGTCTTTCGTATCTCCCTGGAAAACGCTGTCTTCGATGCTCTTTACACATTCCTGCTCATAGTCATCTCCGATCAGTCCATAATACTGTACATACTTATCGTTATAACGGTATAATTCTTTATTTGCGATTACTTCTTTATAATCTGCATCGGTTCCTTCTTTCTTAAAGTAAGAGAAGTAGTTGCCTTTCTTATCCTTTCTTACCTGACGGGTTGTTGTATAATCTGAACCTTCTGCCAGATGAGAATAGGAAGTTGTGATCGTTACGTTCTTATGGTCTTTTAATAAAGCCTCGATGTTATTCGCTGCATTGATTTCTTCCATGTGCTTTGCATTCTTATGTGTTTTATGCAGCACACCAAAAACAACACCTGCAAGAATAATGATCGTAAGTAATAAGCTAATGCCTAAAACTTTCCAGAACCATGGTTGATTTCTTCTTCGTCGATGAGACGAATTACTGTCTAAGTCATAGCCTTTATATTTCTGTGCATTTGTAGTATCCGCCATAAATAAAAATGTTCTCCTTTCTAGTTTTATGTACTCCTGCTGTATCTTTCCAGGCAAGAAAGAATTCAAAAGTACACTTTTATATGCTCTGACGCTCTTACCAGAAAGAAGTCGTCAAAGGCCATATCTGCCTTATTATAAATCAATCTTTAGTCATATTTCAAGTTTTTTCAATCTTTTTGTATATTTTTCATTAACATATAGCTGATTCCGTTTGTCTGGTTCTCTTTTTTCTCTTCATCGGTCAGTGGGCGGACTACCTTTGCCGGAGAACCAAAAGCTAACATTCCATCAGGAATAACGGTTCCCTGTGTGACAAGACTTCCCGCTCCGATGATACAGTCCGAACCGATTTTCGCACCGTTCATAACGATTGCGCCCATTCCGATCACTGTATTATGGCCGATTGTACAGCCATGAATGATCGCATTGTGACCGATCGTTGTGCCGTTGCCAATCTCGCATGGAAAGCCTGTATCTGCATGAACAACTGTGCCATCCTGTACATTTGATCCACAGCCAACAACGATCGGTGCCATATCTCCACGTATTACCGCATTGTACCACACTGAACTTTCATCCCCTAATGTAACATTACCTACTACACATGCACCAGGTGCTACCCATGCATTTCCCTGAATATCTGCATTTTTAATATAACTCATTTTTTCCTCCTGTTTTTTGTATAATTGTTTTGGCCTCAGATTAGAACATACTCAGATCATGCGGAACCTTGTGTCATAAAGAAATCAAATGTAAGCTGATCGGTTTCCGGTAATCCGGTAAGGATGCCAAGTTCCACCATCTTATCTACATTTGTCTTGCTGACTTTTGCCTGATTTCTAAAGTTTTCAAGGGAGGTAAACGGTCCATGTTTTGCCGCTTCCTCCACCTGCTCACATGCCTTATCGCCAAGTCCTTCCACACTAGAAAGCGGCGGCATGATCTTACCATCTATAATCTGACATTCTCTTGCTTTTGCCTTATAAATATCAATTGGCATGAATGTAAAGCCTCTTGCATACATTTCCTGTGCGATTCTTCCATCACGAATCGTATCCTGATCTTTCTTCGTCTGCTGATCTTTCGGTGTTTTCAGCAGTTCTGAAAGTGCTATATCTAATCGTTCCTTTCCTCTGCACATGATCTCATAAGAAAATGCGGATGCACGAATACCAAAATAGGCGGCATAATATGCCAGTGGCTTATGTACTTTAAACCACGCTACACGCCATCCCATCATAACGTAGGCAGCGGCATGTGCCTTCGGGAACATGTATTTAATCTTTTTACAAGACCAGATATACCAGTCCGGTACGCCATGAGAGATCATCTCTTCTTCCCACTCCGGCTTTAACCCCTTTCCTTTACGGACGGATTCCATGATGGTAAAGGACTGCTCTTTATCTAATCCCATGTTGATAAGATAAGTCATGATATCGTCTCGACAACAGATTGCTGTAGAAATCTCTGCTTTTCCTTCTTCAATTAATGTCTGTGCATTGCCAAGCCATACGTCCGTACCATGGGACAGACCGGAAATACGTACCAGATCAGAGAAACACTTTGGATTCGTATCTTTTAACATCTGCATAACGAATTCTGTACCAAACTCCGGTACACCAAGGGAACCCATCTCGATTCCACCGATATCTTCCGGTGTGATTCCAAGAATATCGGTGCTGTGGAACAGCGACATAACTTCCGGATCATCGAGCGGAATCGTTGTCGCATCCATTCCTGTTAAGTCTTCTAACCGTCGAATCATTGTTGGATCATCATGGCCGAGAATATCAAGCTTTAATAAGTTATGATCGATGGAATGGTACTCAAAATGTGTCGTGATAATATCCGTATTCACATCATTTGCCGGGTGCTGGATTGCCGTAAAGTCATAAATGTCATACTCATGTGGTACTACGATAATTCCTCCCGGATGCTGGCCGGTTGTTCTTTTTACTCCCGTACAGCCTTCCGCTAAACGCTCCATCTCACATCTTCTTTTGTGAATATCTCTTTCTTCAAAATACTTGTATACATATCCGTAGGCTGTTTTTTCTGCAAGTGTACCGATAGTTCCGGCACGAAATGCTTTCCCTTCTCCAAAAATAACTTCTACATATTTATGCGCTTTTGACTGATATTCTCCTGAGAAGTTTAAGTCGATATCCGGCTCTTTATTTCCCTTAAATCCAAGGAAGGTCTCAAATGGGATATCATGCCCTTCTTTTTGTAAAGGTGTCCCGCAGACCGGACAGTCCCGGTCAGGCATATCGCATCCGGACATACCTTTTTTTGCATATGGCTTTACCGCATCTGAATCGAAGTCTACATAATGGCATTTCGGGCAAATGTAATGTGCAGACAGAGGATTAACCTCTGTGATTCCTGCCATTGTCGCTACGAAAGAGGAACCTACCGAACCTCTTGAACCTACCAGGTATCCATGGTCATTTGAATCCCACACAAGCTTCTGTGCGATGATATACATTACGGCAAATCCATTGGATATGATGGAATTCAACTCTCTTTGGAGTCGTTCTTCTACGATATCCGGAAGATCTGGTCCATAGATTTCATGCGCCTTATCATAACAAATATTTGTTAATGTCTCATCAGACTTTGGAATTACCGGTGGACACTTATCCGGATGTACCGGCGATATCTTTTCGATCATATCGGCAATCTTATTCGTATTCGTAATAACAACTTCCTTCGCCTTTGCCTCCCCAAGATATGCAAACTCTTCTAGCATTTCTTCTGTCGTTCTAAAATACAGCGGTGCCTGATTATCTGCATCAGAGAAACCTTTTCCTGCCATAAGAATCCGGCGGTACTGCTCATCTTCTGGATTTAGGAAATGTACATCACAGGTCGCGACAACCGGCTTGTGATAACGCTCGCCAAGTTCCACGATCTTCCGGTTATAATTTTGCAGATCTTCTACTGTTTTTGCATCATATTTATCACTCTCAAGCATAAACATGTTGTTGCCGATCGGCTGAATCTCAAGATAATCATAGAAGCGGACCAGTTCTGCTAATTCTTCTTCACTCTTTCCCCGAATAATCGCCTGAAATAACTCTCCGGCTTCGCAGGCAGAACCTAAGATCAGTCCTTCTCTGTACTTTTGAATGAGACTTTCCGGCATTTTCGGACGACGGTTAAAATAATCAAGATGCGAGGCCGATACCAAACGATTCAAATTGACGCGGCCGATGTCATTCTTTACAAGGATAATTCCATGATATGCCGGTGCTTTCCGAATCAGATCCGGGGACATCGCTCCCATATCATTTAACTTTGCAAGCGTATGCACATCCTTTTCTTCAAGCATTTCCACAAAACGAAGAAAGACTTCTGCCGTTACCCTTGCATCATCCACTGCTCTGTGATGATGTTCCTGCTTAATGTTTAAACGCTTACATACTGTATTTAACTTAAACTTATTCAGATCCGTAAGAAGCAGTCTTGCCATCTGTACCGTATCAAGCACCGTAAAATCGGTCGCAAATCCCTGCCGCCTTGCATTCTCTTCAATAAAGCTGACATCAAACTCTGCATTATGTGCAACCAGACTGCAGCCTTCGCAAAATTCCAGAAATTCCGGCAGAATCTCTTCAATCGTCCCTGCATCTGCAACCATCGCATCATCAATACTTGTCAGCTCGGTAATCCGCAGAGGAATCGGTCGCTGTGGATTGACGAACACACTGTAATGTTCTGCTATTTCCCCATTACTTACCTTCACCGCACCAATTTCGATAATCGCATCGTGCAGTGGGCTAAAACCGGTAGTCTCCAAGTCAAATACTACATAATCATCAAAAAGCGTCTGTCCTTTATCGTTCGTAACAAGCTTTTTTAAATCATTTACAAAATATCCCTCTACTCCGTAAATAATCTTAAATGGTTCGTCCATCGTGATACAGTGATTTGCGATCGGGAATGCCTGCAATACGCCATGGTCGGTAATCGCCATCGCCGGATGTCCCCATTCTTTTGCCTGGTTGATTACTTTTTTGATGTCAACTACACTGTCTAAATCGCTCATTACGGTATGAAGATGCAGTTCCACACGTTTCTCAAGACTTTTATCCATTCTTTTTTCTGTAAAGTCAGGAATCGGCTTAATACCGGAAATAGAAGAAAGGGTCAGATCGTGCTCAAAGGTATCCATACGAGGCATTCCCTTTACTTTATAAAACTTTCCTTTTTCAAATAAATCTAAAAATTCCGGGAGCTGGTTGTTGGCAATAAATATCTTTCCAACGATCGTGTCCGTAAAGTCCGTAATATGAAAACTGACGATCGTGCGCTCTCTTCGGATTTCCCTCAGTTCCATCTTCAGAATCTTTCCGCGCACGACAACCTGTCCGATCTCGTCCACGATTTCCTCCAAAGGAACAACTTCCCCATCACAATCCTTCCCATAAATAACATCCGGATCTTTGGAACGTCTTCTCTGGCTAAATTCCTGCCTTCTTGCCCGCTCTTCAAAGAAATTACCGGAATAATTATGATGCTTCTTTTCTTCTTTTGGCGTTTCCCCTTCTTCCGCTCCGTTCTCTTTCTTCTCACTCTCCACCTTTTTAATCTGGCTCATAACCATATCCACTTCCAGATTCAGCTTATGATTTCTCGCCTTATAAAAAGCCTGTTTCGCATCATCGGTAAAGTCGAACCCAACCTGAATCTCTTTGCCAAAACGATGAGAAAAAAGATGTTCCATATATTCTTTTAAAACCCGCGACTTATCTCTTGCAAGAAAGGAATCTTCTAAGAGAATCGTCATAATATTCCCTTCAAATCCCCATTCTCCGTTCGCAAGAAGACTGTATTCCACACGCCCCATGTTCTTTACTTCATGAAGAATACTACCCCAGTAATCATTTGTAATACTTTCTAGTGTATAAGCTGCGGATAACTCATACGTATCATCAAATGAAATAAAAACAGAGGTCTTTCCAAACAGCTCCTTTTTGAGATCGTAGGCAACTTTATTTAAAACTTTTCTCTGGATAATATGTTCACTCTTTAAATGAATCACTAACTGCCTTTTCTGCTGCTTCATTACTACTTTAGAAACAACTGCATTGGACAAAATATATTTTAAATTCTCAGGAACCGTATAATCTGGAAATACTTCTGGAAATGTCTGTCCTTCAAGCATCCTTTCCCTCCTTTCCGCTCTAGAGCTTGTTTGAAAAATACTTTCTGTAATCTGCACGCTCTAGAGCTTGTTTGAAAAATGCTTTCTGCAAGATGTGCGTTGCAATTTGCGGGAGATTTCGCCTGAATGAGGGCGGCGTAGCGGGCTACGTCAACTGAATGAAGGCAAAATATACCGTAAATTGAGGCGTGCAGGTTGCTGGAATGATTTTTCAAACACGCTCTAGTATACCCTCGGAATCTTTTTGTGCTTGATTTTGTGAGAAGACTCCGAGAGTACATTTTCAAGATGTTGCATATATTCTTATTTTCAGAATACACTTTAATAAATAGTAATCGGAAGGACTGTTTTTTTTGAGTGCAAAAACTAAAATTGTTGTTGTAAAAGCAAAAGAACTTATCTATACTGCATTGTTTGTCTGCCTGGGTATCATACTGATCCTTCTTTTGATCTTTATGTTTGCTCCGGAAGAAAAAAGTACAAAAACAAGTGCAGGTGTTTACACACCCGGAGTCTATACTTCTACCATCGCACTTGGTGATAATACATTAGATGTTGCCGTTTCGGTCGATGCCGATCACATTACCTCCGTCAGTTTAAATCATCTGTCGGACAGTGTCAGTGCCATGTACCCGCTCCTTGAGCCATCACTTGAAGAAATCAATGCTCAGCTTGAAAATATTTCTTCAATCGATGATCTGAAATTAAATTCAGAAAACAAATATACAGGACTGATTCTCCAGCAGGCAATTAAAAATGCGCTTTCCAAAGCAAAATCCTGACAAAGCAGCATTTTAAAGCGAAAAAACTTTACAGCCCCAGCTTATCCTTTAACTCGTCCAATTCGCTCATCCAGACTGCTGAACTTGCATCACTCGGCATTCGCAAATCTCCTCTCGGTGAAACCGCAATCGAACCAACCTTTGGTCCATCCGGGAGGCAGGATCTCTTAAAATGCTGTGCGAAGAAACGCCAGCAGAATGTACGAAGCCATTTATAACAGGTGGCCACATCATATTCTTCTCCAAATGCCTGGCGGGTCAGACGGAAAATCTTTTCCGGATGGAAGCCAAAACGAAGCATATAATATAAGAAGAAATCATGTAATTCGTAAGGTCCCACCAAATCTTCTGTTTTCTGTGAGATCACACCATCTACCGGTGGCAGCAGTTCCGGACTTACCGGAGTATCTAAAATATCAAGAAGTACTTCTTTTAGCTCCTGCTCTTTGCTTGTATCTGCGTAATACCGTACCAGATGTCTTACGAGAGTCTTTGGTACAGAAGAATTCACTGCATACATGGACATATGATCCCCATTATAGGTCGCCCAGCCAAGTGCAAGCTCGGACATATCTCCGGTTCCAATTACCATTCCGTTCGTCTGATTTGCGATATCCATCAGAATCTGGGTTCTTTCACGTGCCTGTGAATTCTCATAGGTCACATCGTGATTCTCCGGATCATGGCCGATATCTGAAAAATGCTGTTCTACTGCTTTATTAATACGTATTTCTCTTAAACTTGCTCCAAGCTTCTTTGTGAGTGTTACCGCATTCGAATAGGTCCTGTCTGTTGTCCCGAAACAAGGCATCGTCACACAGACAATGTTCTCTCTTGGAATATTCAGCATATCAAATGCCCGCGCTGTCACTAATACCGCAAGTGTTGAATCGAGACCTCCGCTGATTCCGACAACCGCAGACTGGCAATGTGTATGCGCAAGACGCTTTTTCAGTCCCATTGCCTGAATCGTAAGGATCTCATCACATCGTCTTTCTCTGTCTGCTTTATTTGAAGGAATAAATGGTGTTCGTTCAAACGTCCGGCTAATCTGGGTTCTTTCTTCTTTTAATCTAAAATACACTCTCTCATACTTCTTATCTGCGCCCTCAGTCACAAAGGTAGTCATCCTTCTTCTATCTGCCTCTAATCTTTGCAGATCGATCTCTGTCTCGATATAACTGTTCTGGAATCTTCTTGATTCTTTTAAAATAGCGCCATACTCTGCGATCATGTTATGCCCGCTGTATACTAAATCCTGTGTAGATTCTCCTTCGCCGGCACAAGAATAAAGGTAGGCACAGACAAGCCGCGCAGACTGCTGTGAAACAAGATTACGACGGTACGTATCCTTTGTCGTTGTCTCATCACTGGCTGACGGATTACAGATTACCGTTGCACCAGCTAATGCATGATGTGTAGATGGCGGCAGCGGAGACCATAAATCTTCACAGATTTCACAGCCAATCACTAATTCCTCCATATTCTCACAGCAAAATAAAAGATTCATCCCAAAAGGTACATCCTTTCCACCAAGACGAATCATCTTTACCTCTTCTTCTCCCGGAGCAAAGTGTCTTGCCTCATAAAACTCCGAATAATTCGGCAGATAATGCTTCGGTACTACCCCTAAGATCTTCCCTCCCTGCACAAATACCGCACAATTATAAAGCTTATGATTCACTGTTAATGGAAGACCTAGAACAGTAACCATATCCTGCCCCTTTGTCTCCTCTAAAATAACAAAAAGCTGTTTCTTTGCTTCATCTAGTAATGTCTTCTGTAAAAACAGATCATTACATGTATATGCAGTAAGCACAAGTTCCGGAAAAACTAAAAGCTTCACTCCATTCTTATCTGCCTTTTTCATTACTTCCATTACTTTTTCTTTATTGTGAATCGGATTGGCAACTTCCACATCGACAGATGCCACTCCGACTTTTAAAAAGCCGTCTTTCATAAAAACCTCCAAAAATACAAAATGGGAATCCTAAGTACCTTAGTCTTCCCATTATTGTAATCAATTATTTATCTTTTGGCAACAAACAGTATACGAAAAATGTGTATATCACAAAAATTGTGACAACATCTTCATAAAAAGCTTACTCAAGGAAATCCTTAAGCTTTCTACTTCTGCTTGGATGACGAAGCTTCCGAAGCGCCTTCGCCTCAATCTGTCTGATACGCTCTCTTGTTACGTTAAATTCCTTACCAACTTCCTCAAGAGTTCTTGTCTTGCCATCATCAAGACCAAAACGAAGCTTGATTACATTACGTTCTCTTTCTGTAAGAGAAGCCATCGCTTCTTCAAGCTCTTCCTTCAACATGGAGAAGGATGCGGAATCAACTGGCGAAAGGAGAGACTCATCTTCAATGAAGTCACCTAACTGGCTGTCCTCTTCTTCACCAATCGGTGTGTCTAAGGATACCGGATCTCTTGATGTCTTTAAAATCTCATCAATCTTGGCAACCGGCATATTCATCTTCTTAGCAATCTCTTCATTCGTAGGTTCTCTTCCGAGTTCCTGAAGTAACATTCTTGAAGTACGAAGAGTTTTATTAATTGTCTCTACCATATGTACCGGTACACGAATCGTCTTCGCTGTATCAGCGATACCTCTTGTGATCGCCTGACGAATCCACCAGGTAGAATATGTACTGAACTTATTCCCCTTTTTATAATCAAACTTCTCAACGGCCTTCATCAGACCCATATTCCCTTCCTGAATCAGGTCAAGGAAAGACATTCCTCTTCCTACATACTTCTTAGCAATGCTGACAACCAGTCGAAGGTTCGCCTCGATCAGCTGCTTTCTCGCCTGCTCATCACCTTTCTCGATACGCTGCGCCAGAAAAACTTCTTCTTCCGCAGTAAGCAAAGGAATATTACCAATCTCTTTTAAATACATACGAACCGGATCCTCTAAGCTTACACCTTCAAGAATATCCGCATCGTCAATAATCTCTACTTCCTCTGCATCATCGTCTATAAAATTATCATCGTTATCTTCATCTTCGTTGGTATTTAAAACATCAACACCCTGTTTTTCAAAATAATCAAGAATCCACTCAAACTTCTCAGGAGTTAACTCGATGTTCTTAAACGCATCATTAACTTCCTTATATTCTAACACATTCTTATTCTTCTGTGCCTGCTTAAGAAGCTTCTCCATAATATTCGAAAAAACTAATCTTGTATCTTCCATTCTGTTCTCCCAACTTTACTATACCAATCTAACTGCTGTACCATATACTAACACTTCAGCAGCCCCCTGCATCACTTCACTGGATGAATAGCGAACACAGATTACTGCATCTGCTCCCATCTGCTGTGCATTCTTCACCATCTTATCTGTTGCAAGCTTTCTGGCTTTCTCCATCATCTCCGTATACGAAGTCAGTTCTCCACCCACTAAAGTCTTTAAACTGTTCATGATATCCTTTCCTGCATGAACAGTCTGGATCGAAGAACCTTCTACAATACCCAACGGCTCAACATTCCTTCCTGCAATCTGTTCTGTAGTAACTAATAACATAGCTCACCTCCATTACCAGTGGCGACACTCAACCTATTATAATCTCATGTTATCAACATAATACCCCAAAAAAAAGAGGTTGTCAACAAAAAGCGAGGGGAAATGGACGAAAAGATCTGAAAACTACAATTTTAGATTTTGATAAAGAAGAATTTCTTCCAATATTACTTTTTATTCTGTTGTGCTAAACGTTCCATTTTGCCCAATAGTACAGAAACTTCGCAGAAATGAATGCGAAGTTTCTATAGTCAAAATTCCACAGCACAAAAGTCATAAAAAGTAATATTGAAAGAAACCCTTCTTTCCCGTAGTTCATCGCCTTGTAGTTTTCAAATCTTTTCTGACTTCTGCAATGCCCTTTTTATGACAAAATAGATGGGGAAGTTTGTGATTGTAATCTATAGTTTGTATTACTTTTCTATGTACTTCTTTGCTTCATTTAATGGTAATAAGCCAATGGGTTCTAGCTGTTTATCCTCAACAATTTTCAAAGTATCTTTGTGCTTCTTTAAAATAATTCTCCATACGTAGGAACAGGTAACTACACTCTTTATACAATCTCTTTATATAATTAATCTAAGAAATATTCCTCGTTTGGAGCCTTTTTTTGCATAAAAATCACAGACTTCTGGACAATTCCCTTCTTCTCCCAGCATAAATAACTAATTTGTTATTTCTTATCAAAAACAAACAGCCGATGAAACAAAATTTTATGCTGAATTGTAAGAAAACTATGGCAAAGAAAAAAGAATTGTTATAAGTATTGCATTTTGTGACTTTGCGCTATGGAATTCTGACCATAGGAACTTGGGACTCGTTTTTCCCAAGTTCCTGTTTTTCTGGGCAGAATGGAATGTTTAGCGCAACGGAACAAAATCTAACTTATAACAATTCTTTTTTCTTTAGAAGACTGAATACAATTCAGCTCAATATCTTCTACTATAGCGGCGTCTGTGTCCCCAGCAAATTATTTTATCTTTAAGATCTTCTTTACTTCTTTACACATGTCTGCTGTTTCGCATACTGTGTCATGCAGTACTGCGGCACTTCGGATATCTTCGATTGCCTGTGGTACTTTTACGCCTGACAGTTTTTCTAATTCATCAATGAGTTCGAAATCTGTCTTACTGTCATAAGAAGGATTGATTGCATTCATAACGCTTCTTGTAAATTTATATGGACTTGCTGTAGATGCGATCACTGTCTTTGTCTTATCGTCTGTTTCTTTTTCATACTTTTTATAAACAGCGGCTGCTACAGCGGTATGTGTGTCAATGATGTAACCTGTCTTATCATAAACTTCTTTGATCGTCTGTGCTGTTTCTTCTTCTGTTGCGTAGTTTCCGTAGAAGTCTTTCATCTGTTCTTTCATTTCTTCGGTGATCGTATAAACACCGTCTGTGTTGAGTTCTTTCATGAATTCTCTGTTCTTCTCGGCATCTCTTCCTGCTGTCTGGTAAATGAGACGTTCTAAGTTACTGGAGATTAAGATGTCCATGGATGGAGAAGATGTGAGGATGAAGTCTCTGTTTCTGTCATAGCATCCTGTGGTAAAGAAATCAAAAAGTACTTTGTTCTCATTGGATGCGCAGATTAACTTCGCAATCGGGATACCCATCTCTTTTGCATAGGATGCTGCGAGGATGTTTCCAAAGTTTCCTGTTGGAACAACAACGTTGATCTGTTCTCCTTCGGAAATCTCTCCACGTGCCAATAATGCTGCGTAGCTGTAAACATAGTATACAACCTGTGGAACAAGACGACCAATATTGATAGAGTTCGCGGAAGAGAACTGATATCCTGCTTCGTTCATTTCCTGTGCAAGAGCTGCATCAGAGAACATCTTCTTTACGCCTGTCTGTGCATCATCAAAGTTACCTTCGATTCCGATAACATATGTATTATCTCCACGCTGTGTTACCATCTGTTTTTCCTGGATCGGGCTTACACCATGTTTTGGATAGAATACGATAATCTTTGTTCCAGGTACATCAGCAAAGCCTGCTAAAGCTGCCTTTCCTGTATCGCCGGATGTTGCTGTAAGAATAACGATCTCGTTCTTTACGTGGTTTTTCTTTGCACTTGTTGTCATTAAATATGGAAGGATGGAAAGTGCCATATCTTTAAATGCGATTGTTGCACCATGGAAAAGTTCAAGATAGTAGGCATCCTCTTTCTTTACTAATTCTGCAATACTTTCTGTGTCAAACTTTTTATCGTAAGCACTGTTAATACAGTGTTTTAATTCTTCTTCTGTAAAATCTGTCATGAAAAGCTTCATAACTTCATAAGCTACTTCCTGGTAACTCATTGCAGAAAGTTCTTTTAATGACTTATCCAGCTTTGGAATATATGAAGGAACAAACAGACCGCCTTCTCCGGCAAGTCCTTTTAAAATAGCCTCGGAAGCGGTTGCTGTTTCCTGATTATTTCTTGTACTTTTATAAATCAAATCCATTTTTACCTCCTGTATGCAGTGTGCGTCAGCCGCACACAAGTGTGTTTCACAATCAAATAAACGTCACAATTATAGCATAATCCAAACTTTTTGTATACGCATAATTTGCAGGTTTTCATTCTTATTTATTCTTTTTTATTTTTTCAACAAAATTTTCGAACAATTCCTGCCTGTTTTTATTCCTTTTTATCATTTATTTTTTATTCTTTATTCTTTATGTTTTTATTTTTACGCCTTTTATTCTTTTGCCTGCTTTTCCATCTGCCATACTGCCAGAGCAATGAAGGCAATTCCCATAAGAATACACACGATACTTGCTGCCTTATAAAACAAAAAAGAAAATGTCTGTGTAGAACTGTCTATTCCGATTCTTCCACAGTAAAGATTCATCAATCCGCTGTCTCCTGTAATGTTTCCATAATACCCCATATATGCTGCCAGAGGATTCAACAAACTAAAAAGCATACATAAATTGATAGCGATCGGTGCAAGACTTTCTGCTCCTGTTACTGAAATCGAAAATGACCGTATTATTTCCGTTGCTAAAACTGTTCCTAAAACAAACATTGCTTCGATTGCTGTATTCTGTGCAAATGCCCAGATTCCTTTCTTGCAGTAACTGAATGAAAAAACAGAAATTGATGCACTCCAAAAAGTACAGATCAGCATCATGATTCCAAGGCGTAGGATTTTTCGCCATGGTAAGCCACTGTAGATGCAGGACAGAGAAATAATCGGTAGGCTTGATACAAAGAGCATCATATATATGGCAATAATTACAGAAACTCTTGCGATTACAAATTGTTTGGAAGAACCTGGTATCATAGCGAATTCTTCTAACATATGCTTTTCTCTGTCTGTCGCATAGAATCCCCACACAGAAAACGGCATCAAAACAAAAATCATACCAATCTGAAAAGTGCTTATGATCAAAAACTGATACAGATAAGAAGAGGTATTATAGGAATAGCCTTCCTGTAAAGATTCTGCATTAAAAAACATAAATAAAATTGTGATAAATGCAAGAATTGCATTATAAAAAATAATGATCATCGGAAGACGGACATTTCTTCCTTCTTTTAACCATTCTACTTTTAAAAAGGGATTTAGCATAAGCTCTTACCTCCGGAAAATTTCTTCTATATTAGCCAGATCTCGCATGTAATTGTGAATTAATGCACCGGATGCAACTAAATCAGTCAGAAGCTCTGCTTCTTCTTTCTCTCCGCCGTTAAACCGGAAAATGACATCATCTCCGTCAACCGTCACCCTGTCAACCAGATGATTTTCTTTTAATACTTCCAGTGCTTTTTCCATCTGGGCTAAAATATGCATCCGCACTGGACTTTTACATAATGCTTCTGCGTATACTTCTTCCACTGGTCCAAAGGTCAGGTTCTTTCCTTCTTCTATTACAACAACATCTGTAATAAAACCCATCATTTCGGGATACATGGATGTGTTGATTATCATGGATGTTCCTTTTTCATGCAGACTCAGCAAAATTCCTATCATCTTTTTTCTTGCTGTAACACTCATATTGTCAAAAGGGTCATCCATTAAGAGCCATTCCGGTTCCTGCAAGATTGCCTTTCCCAGATATAAAAATGGAAAAGTATCTATTGGAAGTTCTCCGATAAATGTTTGTTTATACTTGGTCATCTCAAGCATCTCAAGAACTTCTTCGATCCGCCTGCTCCGGTAACGTCCTCCTACTTTATACAAGGATAAAAACAACTCATAGTACTCTTCCACCTTCAGAAGATTATAAAAGCCATATTCTTTTGACATATATCCAAAATTACAATAAGCATTCCTGCCTTCTTCATAAATAGAGATGCCATCCATATAAATCTGTCCTTCTTCTGGCTTTTCTCCACCGGAAGCCACCTTTAGAAGCATGGATTTCGCTTCTTTATCCTCTCCAAGCAATGCCAGTATCACTCCATCCGGGGCCTTAAGATCGAAATGATCTAATACTTTTTCCCCTTTTCTGTAAATAGAAATATTTTGAAAATCCAGCATTCTTTTCCCCCTGTTATTCTTTATAAATTAACGAAATCACCGGTGCAGTCGTATACTCATTGCTCTCTTTTAACTGATACGTAATCATCATTTCACCGGAATCTGATAAATACGGTTTAAGAGCCTCCTCATACAGGCACTCACCTGCAGAGGTAAAAATCCTGTCTTTCTTTTTTGTACGGTAATTATAGGCATAAATCTTGCCGGTGAAATTATCCTTGTTTCTCACAAGCGCCTGTATCTCCCCTTTTCGGTCAAAGATATACGTCGCTTCTGTCTTTTTTTCATCTAACGTATCTTCTTCAATCGCCAGACCTTCTTCTTTTTGTTCCAGACAGGATATATTAATATTCAAAATCTTCTCGCCAGTATTCTTCTCCTTTATAGGAAAATGGTTAACTATCATTGTGACATGATTCTTCAAAACATTTTTATCTGAAAAGAGCTTGAAATCATTTTCATTCGTTATACCAACGATGAGCAGTTCATTTTGCGACTTTTCTGTATTCATATAGGTCTGCTGAATATATTCCATCAGATTCCCTGTTACTGTATTTTCATTATCTGTTCCAAAAACTGTATTTTCTTCATCATAACGATTCCAGCACTTCACCATACTTTCAGAAACTGAAACCTGCTGCCCTGCCTTTATATTCTTAAGAATCACATATTGATTGTCCCTCATTAAAATAACTCTGGAAAAATTATTTGCAGAAATATTTGTAATATCTCCGGAAAATGAAGTATATGTTCTGGTCAGATTCTGACGAAACACTTCTTTTTCTGAATGGTCACCGACATCTCCTGATAATTTCAAAACTCTTGAACTTCCCGGCACGCTTTCTTCAAAAGCAATATCAAATCCTTTCTTTGTATTGTTTATCGTAACGTCCTCGCCGGAAGTTTTTATATTCTTTCCAGTAATCGTCCGATAATTATAATCTACCGGAACTACGGAAGTAACCGATGGAAGCAGATTCACACTTGCTTCTTCTCCCTCGTTTGTCTGATAGAGAAAGTAAATGGTTTCCTGTTGCTTTTCACTATCCCTTACTCTTAACGCAGAAAAAGCACTGTCATTGTTCCCAGTCATTCCTCTTGAGCGCACAAGCATACCTGCTGTAAAGCATATTGCCAGAACAGGAACGACAATCCAGATGTACTCTCTCTTTTTAATCTTTCTGAGATAATAATAGGCAATCATTACAAGCATTAAAATATAACAAATAAAGAAAACGCCATAATAAAATGTATTCGGTAACTGTGACTTCATAAAGGCATACAAAGATTTCTTTACATACCAAAGACTCGTATCACTGCTTTCCATTTCGTTATCTTTTTCTAGAAAATGTGTCATTACAGTAGAAGTCATCTTATCTCTTCCACTCCACTGCAAATAAGAAGTGTTACTAAGACTGAAACGAAGTACCGATACCCTTCCTGCCCCAACCACTGCTGTATATGCAATCGCCGGATTAAGATTTTTATAGGAATTCCAGGTGTATTTTTTTGAAAACTCCAACGTACTCATAAGAACCAAAAGCTCCTGTCCACCCCCTTCTCCCTCTGGATCAGACAGAGCAGAAACTTCAACTCCTTCCTGTACGATACCAAAATCTTTTCCGATTCCTTCTAACGAATCTTTAGAGTCTTCCTGCTGGCTTCCTCCCGTAAGGAGCAGCTTCCCTCCTGACTTTTTAACCCACTTTCTAAGGGCGCGCTTCTGTTCCTTAGATAACTGTCCGGTATCAAACGAATCAATGATGATTCCATCTAGTCCTTGAAAAGCTTCTACACTTTGTGGAAAGCTTTTTCTTGAAAAGGTAATGATCCTGATGTCTTCTTCGCTCTCTTCTCCAACTTCTATACTGTTTAAATAAGATAACTGTCTCGACTGGCTACTCAACACACCGATCAGGCTTTCGCTCTGCCCGCTACTTTCCTCTTCTTTATTCTTCTTATCAGAAAAAGAAACATTCTCTGACAACTGTGTTACCCCAAAGGAATCCTTGATTTCAAAACAGATCACCGATGGATTCCCAAGCTGCGGAACATTCAACGTAATGGTCTGTTCTTCTGAGCGCTGGCACCGGATCGCCGATTGATAGGCAATTCCTTTTCCGTTCTCTCCCGGAAGTGTAACTTTCATTACGCCGGCAAAGCTCTTATCTGTAGAACGAATCTTTAATGTGACTGGCATTTCCTTATCTCTGGCAACATATCCCGCCACACCAAAAACAACACTTCCGGTACAGTTCTCTGTCTTAAACTTGTAACAATATCCATTCGTACCTTCTAATGTCTTCTTATCCCATTCTACGACTATCTTTTGTCCCCGCTGCTGATGCCGACATCCGTAAAACCAGAAAACAACGGAACACAGAAGTAAAAGAAGTAATATTATAATTTTTTTGTAAGTACGGAATAAATCATTAATCATACTTCATTCCTCGTATCTTTTCTGTTATTTTCCGGCTTTTGGTGCATGCGCCTGCACGACCGGAAGCTCAATCTGAAATCTGGTTCCGGATTCATCACTTGTTGCCCATATTTCTCCCTCATGAAGATTCACAATGTTTTTGGCTATCGCAAGTCCAAGCCCGGTTCCGCCTGTTTTTAAGGATCTTGAATTCTCTACTCTGTAAAACTTATCAAAAATCTTATCCAGATCTTCTGCCGGAATAATCTTTCCGTAATTAACGATCGCTACAAATGCCATCTTATCTTTCAGCCCGGTATGCACTTCTACAAGCTTTCCATCTACTCCATACTTAATCGCATTTGAAATCAGATTACCGATTGCTCTTGCAAGAAGCTCGCCGTTTCCCTCGATATTGAGTGCCCCTTCATAAAAGTCTGTGCGGCACTCTAACTTGTGGTCCATAAAGCTTGGATAAAATTCATCTACTAACTGCGGAACAAAGAGATTCAGATCAAGAATCTCTTTCTTTATCTTTACTTTGTTCTTATCGTATCTTGTATAATCAAATAAATCTTTTACAAGTGTCTCTAACTGCTTTGCTTTCGATGATACGATTCCAAGATACTTCTGCTTTTGTTCTTCCGTAAGAAAGTCTCCTTGTGTAAGGAGATCAAGATAACCAAGTATCGATGTAAGCGGTGTCCTAAGATCATGTGCCACATTGGTAATCAGTTCATCTTTCGTCTTCTCTACTGCTTTCTGGGATTCCATCGTTTCATACAGGTTCTGCCGCATCTCATTAATTGAAGCAGCGATTTCTGAGAACTCATCCTCTCCCTGCACAGGAATCTCTTCCATCAGATCTCCCGACTTCATACGCTCTACGCCACTGATGATTTCCCTGACATACATAACGAACTTATTCGATATCAAAATAAAATAAATAACCAGAAGCAATATGGTAAATATTACGATCACCCAGGCATCAAGCGCTACAGACTGTGACATCGTAAATGTTCCTAAACTCATCTTTCCCTGCCCGGATGCTCCCCACACTTTCTTATATTCGCCAGCTATGATCTCCGTCTCATACAAATAGATTCCCATGAATATGAGGCCTTCCGTTGCAATTGTTGCAAGAAGACTTAAAAACATGTACATGATCATCTTAAAACGAAAGCTTTTAAATCGCTTAACCTTCAATTTTGTAGCCTACCCCCCATACTGTTTTTAAAATCTTCGGACTTCTGGAATTATCTTCAATCTTCTCACGCAATCTTCGTATATGAACCATTACCGTATTATTCACTTCATAAACTTTCTCGTTCCATACCTTTTCAAAAATCTCATCTGTACTAAATACTCTGTCTCGATTCGATGCTAATAAATATAAAATATCGAATTCAATCGGTGTCAGTGCAATTTCCTTTCCGTTCTTTTTCACTACGTGCGCTGCCTTGTTAATCGTAAGATCCTGAATCTCGATCTCATCCTTCCCAGCCGCTTCCTGCTCTTCTCCTAACTGTATTGTCGTATAGCGCTTCATCTGCGACTTTACTCTTGCAAGAAGCTCTAACGGATGAAATGGCTTCGTAAGGTAATCATCTGCGCCCGTACCAAAGCCAACAATCTTATCCATATCTTCCGCCTTAGCTGATAAAATAAGAATCGGAATATTACTGGTCTTTCTAATCTCACGACACACTTCTAACCCGTCAATTCCCGGCATCATAATATCAAGAATAAGCATACGAACCTCCGGATGCTGCTTCAGCGTTTCTAAACACTGTTCCCCATCCGATGCCTTTAATACCTGATATCCATCATTCACCAGATAAATCTCCACAAGATCCGCAATCTCTTTATCATCATCTACTACGAGAATACTAGCATTCTTTTCCATACATTTGCCCTTCCTTTATGTTTTTATTAAAATTCTGCATAACATTGAATGGTTACATTTTACCATAAAACTACTCTAAAAGTCCTTACAAACTTCTTACCTTGACATTTTTCACCTTATTTGCTAGAATGATGAGCGATGCTTTGCATCTTATATTTGTTTGTAAGAGTCGGATAAATGATCGCTTCCCTTTGTTACCGAAAGGTCTGGGAAGAGGAAAGTCCGGGCTTCACAGGGCAGGGTGCCGGATAACGTCCGGTGGAGGTGACTCCAAAGATAGTGCAACAGAGATATACCGCTGGCTTATACCAGTAAGGGTGGAAAGGCGGGGTAAGAGCCCACCGATTCTCTGGTAACAGAGAATGCCATGTAAACCTCACCCGAAGCAAGACCGAATGTAAAACGATAATCTGGCCCGGATTGTTTTCAGGTGGGTCGCTAGAGGCTGCTGGCAACAGCAGAAGTAGACAGATGATCATTCACGACATAACCCGGCTTATCGTCCGGCTCTTTTTAACAAGTAAATTTCACAGACTATGATGCGCGCAGCTTTTAGTTCTGTATAACGAAAAAGATTTTTTTATATAACATGAATCGTGCCTGTTGAAAAACATCTGCCGAAATATCTCTTCGGATTCGGACAAAAAACGTGTCCGCCCCGATAGAGATATTTCGGCAGATGTTTTTCAAATGTCAGATTCATTGTTATATAAAAAATTCTTTTTCTTTTGTAGGCTATGTGCTGCGCTTCACTATTTTTTATGTCAAAACTTTAAGTGTTATTAAAAAGAGACGAGTGCGACTTGGAGTTTTATATGAAATACTCTTCTTTTCTCGTAGACTTTGTGCTCCACTCTGTTAATTTAATACATGATGGTATTTATTTAGAAAATGCTGTATAAAAGAGCCTGTGGGAAAGAAATGAAATCTTCGGAACCCTCCCCTTTTCTCCCCCTAAAATCTGAAATAGAAATCCTCCGAGAATTCTTTTTGCAGGTTGCCAACGAACAGACCCCCGAAAACTTTTTAGATACCAGATGTAATGTCGGAGCAAGCAAAAATGCGGTGACGCATTTTCTGCGCAGCGATTATCTTTACATCTGGTATCTAAAAAGTTTTCGGGGGTCGTCTCCCTGGCTAACTCCAAAAGATTTCAAAATCCCCTATTTCAGATTCTGAATCTCTAACGGATCATAAGTTGTCATCTGGTATACATAGTAGTTAAGCCAGTTCGTATATAACGTATTAGCATGGCATCTCCATGACTTTACCGGTCCTAATTCCGGCTTATCATCTTTGTAATAACGTTTTGGGAACGGAACATTATCCATTCCTTTTGCCAGATCTCTCTTATACTCCCCGTCAAGTGTCATAACATCATATTCAGGATGTCCAGTTACAAAAATCTGCCGTCCTTCTTTTGCTATAATAATAAAAGGACCTGCTTCTTCGGAATCTGCCAGAATCGTCAGTTCCGGATTCTTCTCCACATCTTCTCGGACAATCCTGGAATGTCTGGAATGTGGTGCATTAAATACATCATCAAATCCCCGGACAAGAGGAGTCTTTCTGTGAATCGTACGATGTTCAAAAATTCCAAATATTTTTTCATCTAACAGTTCCTTACGCACACCATAATGATAGTAAAGACCTGCCTGCGCTGCCCAGCAGATGTGGAAGGTTGAAGTGACATGTGTTTTAGACCACTCCATAATTTCCACTAATTCCGGCCAGTAATCTACTTCTTCAAAATCCAGTGTCTCTACAGGTGCTCCTGTAATAAGTAATCCATCAAAATACTGCTGTTTGATTTCAGGAAAAATCGTATAAAAAGTTTCCATATGGGTTCTGGATTCATTCTGCGCATTATGTGTTTCTGTTTTTAAAAAGGTAATGTCAACCTGTAACGGTGTATTAGAAAGACTCCGTAACAGTTGAAGCTCTGTTTCCTGCTTTGTAGGCATCAGATTCATGATAATAATTTTTAATGGACGGATATCCTGTTTTAAAGAACGTTCATAATCCATTACGAAAATATTTTCATGTTCCAGTATTTTTTTTGCCGGCAAATCAGTATTTATTCTGATTGGCATATATTTTCATCTCTTTTCTATTATTGTTTCAACCCGTTGCTGTCGCTAAGTCTCTTTTTTGTAAAACATTCTATTGTTATTTCATCATTTTTAATCTTTATTGATTATTGTCAATCATCGAAAGAAATTCTTCTTCTGTGATCACAGGTATTCCCAGTTCTTTCGCTTTCTTATTCTTACTTGAAGAAGACATCGTATCGTTATTGATAAGATAATCTGTCTTTTTAGAAACAGAACCTGTCACTTTGCCTCCAAGGCTTTCGATCTTCTCTTTTAATTCCTTTCGGTTTGCGAAGTGCTCTACCGTTCCGGTAATAACAAATGTCTTATCTAAAAGGCTCTGTGCCGATTCTCCTTCTGCTGATATATTCTCCACTTCAAAATGTAAATATGGAAGTAGCTTTTCAAGGAGCTTCTGGTTATGGATATTATCAAAGTAATCTCTTACACTTGCTGCGATTACTTCTCCGATTCCATCGATCTGTGTCATCTCTTCTACGGATGCTCCTCGGAGATTCTCTAACGAATTGCCAAAATGACGGCATAAAAGCTTCGCATTTGAACTTCCAACGTTAAGAATTCCGATTCCGTAAACAAAACGGAATAACTGTGTCTCTCTTGACTTTTCAATAGACTGTATTAAATTATTATACGACTTCTCACCAAATCCGTCCATAGCAATAATCTGCTCTTTATATTGTTCTAAAGTGTACAGGTCATTCAATTCAGACAAAAATCCCTGCTCGATCATTTTCATCAACGTTGCTTCTGACAATCCTTCAATATCCATCGCATCACGACTCACATAATGAGAAAAGAGCTTTACTTTCTTTGCGCTACAATACGGATTCACACAGTATAACGTCTTCACATCATTCTCAATCCGCACTTCTGTCGCACCGCCACAGGCAGGACAATGTGCAATCGGGCTGCATGTTCCACTTCTCGTCAGATTCTCAGCGATCTGCGGAATGATCATATTTGCCTTATAAACTTTGATATGATCATTCTCTCCAAGCTCCAGCCCTTCCATAATGCTGATATTATGAAGGCTCGCACGACTGACTGTCGTTCCCTCAAGCTCCACCGGTTCAAAAACAGCAATCGGGTTAATCAGCCCTGTTCTTGACGGACTCCACTCAATGTGTAAAAGCGTTGTCTCTGCCTCCTCATCTGCCCATTTAAACGCAATAGCATTACGAGGAAACTTTGCCGTTCTTCCAAGAGAATTCCCGTAGGCAATATCATCATAAATAAGAACCAGTCCATCCGAAGGGAAATCATTTTCTACGATTTTTTCTGAAAACTGCTGAATTTCTCCGATAATATTTTCTCTTGTCACTCTCTTATACGGTACAATTTCAAAACCGAGATCCTGTACCCAGAGCATATTACTTTCAACAGAATTCTCCAGCTCTCTTCCTTCTGCTTTTACAAGTGCAAATGCAAAGAAAAATACATTTCTTCTGGCTGTCACTTCATTATTCAGCTGTCTTACAGAACCACTGCACAGATTACGTGGATTCTTGTAACGCGCATCCACATCTTCAATTCCTTCATTAATCTTTCGGAAATCCGAATACTTGATTACTGCTTCACCACGAAGAACGACCTCGCCTGCAAATGGAATCTTTGCCGGAAGATTTTTAAATACTCTGGCATTATTCGTGATAACCTCACCTACAACACCATTCCCCCGCGTTACTGCCTTCTGCAAAATACCGTCACGATACGTAAGCACAACCGTAAGACCATCCATTTTCCAGGAAAGAAGCCCTTCTCTTTCACCTAACCAGTCTCGTAATGCTTCCGGGCTCTTTGTCTTATCTAAAGACAGCATCGGACTCTCATGTGTTTCTTTTTCGAGTTCACTAAGTACTTCATAGCCGACATTCTGTGTCGGAGACTGGCTCATAACAATACCAGTCTCTTTCTCTAACGCCTGCAGTTCATCATATAATTCATCGTATTCTTTATTGGAAAATACTTCCCGGTCTTCCTGATAGTATGCTCTAGAAGCCTTATTCAATACTTCTACAAGTTCTTTCATTCTTGCCTGCTTATCCATGATAAACCCCTTCCGGTTTTCTTCCGGCAAGTTTTTCAAGCTTAGAAAGCTCCTCGCCAGTAATTTCCCGATACTTTCCTGTCGGAAGATCTCCCAGATGAATATTCATAATACGAAGACGCTTTAACTCTCTTACTCTGTAGCCACATGCCTCACACATACGACGAATCTGGCGATTCATTCCCTGTGTAAGAATAATACGAAATGTATACACACCTGTCTTTTTTACTTTACATGGGCGGGTAACTGTATCAAGAATCTCCACTCCCTCACTCATCTGCTTTAAAAAGGCATTCGTCACCGGACGATTGATCGTCACTTCATATTCTTTCTCGTGATAATTTCTCGCCTTTAAAATCTCATTCATTAACTCCCCATCGTTCGTCATTAAAATAAGACCTTCGGAATCCTTATCCAATCTTCCTACCGGATAAACTCTCTCCGGATACTTCAAAAAATCAACGATATTATCTCTTTCTCTCTTCTCCGTAGTACAAACAATTCCCTTTGGCTTATTCACAGCCAGAACGATCTGCTTACGGCTTATCGAAATGCACTTACCATCGACACGAACTTCCTGTCCTGCATGAACCTTCTGCCCTAACTGTGCCGGCTCTCCATCAATCAAAATACGGCCCTGCTCCACATAGCGGTCTGCCTGTCTTCTAGAACACACACCTGCATCACTTAGAAACTTATTCAGGCGCATCGGCTCCCCTGTAGAAATCTTTTCTTTAAAATCCTGATTCTTTCTTCCTGTATCCGTCATTACTTATCAAACTTTCCATTCGCTTTATTCTGAAACTTCTCTGCATCTACAATGAATCTCTCATGCGTTCCCTTACCGATCACACCTGCAGGATCCTTCACTTCCACTGCAAAAGTCAGCTTCTTTCTATCAATCTCTGTAAGTGTTACTTCACAACTTACTTCACAGCCAATCGGACTGGCAGAAACATGATCTACGTTTAAATTCGTACCAACCGTTGTCATTCCCTCATCAAGATGGCCATCTAATAAAGCAACTGCTGTCTTTTCCACTAATAATAACATCGCAGGAGTTCCGTATACTAAAAGACTTCCGCTTCCTAATGTCTTAGCCGCATTCTCTACTGTTACTTTCTCCGTTTTTATCATTTTCATTCCTGTATCTAAAGCCATTTTAAAACCTCCCAAATTTTCATTGTTCTATTTCTAATGCTGTATTAGTATACCAGAAAAGAGAAAATTTTTCCATTAAAATTACTATTTTATTATTCATTGGGGAAATAGACGAAAATAAAAAAGGCAGCCTATAGCCACTGTAAAGATATCACTGCGTAGAAAATGCCTGACCGGCATTTTTACTTGCTCTCACATTACATTGGCTATAGGCTGCCTTTTTTATTTTCTGCTTGCTGGCTCCAGAAGAAATAGCTGCCATTTTTATTTTCTGTTTTCTTTGTCAAAGACTTCAAACTTATGTTATAATACTTTTTAAGAAACTAACTGATTAGTAATTTATTTTTAAGAAAAGAGGATATTATCATGAGTGAATCAATGGCAGATTTTGAAAAAGAAATTGATGAGTCCCTGAAAACTCTCAACGTTGTAGAGAATGAAGGCGAGGCTCCTGAAGAAGAAACTGGATTTAATGCCTGGGATAAAGTTCAGCAGTATTTAGAAGATGGCACTGTTCTCTCCTTAAAAATCGGCGGTATCGTGAATAAAGGAGTTATTGTTTATGTAGATGGACTCCGCGGATTCATCCCTGCTTCCCATCTTGAGATCGGTTATGTAGAAGATACAAACCCATACCTCGGAAAAACGGTAGAAGCAAAGGTTATCACAGCCGATCCTGAGAAGAACCGTCTTGTATTATCTGTAAAAGAAGTCCTTTACGACAAAAAGCGTGCAGAAAAAGAACAGCGTATCAACGCAATCGAAGCTGGTGCTGTTCTTACCGGTAAAGTAGAATCTCTGATGCCTTATGGTGCATTCATTGACCTTGGCGATGATATTTCCGGTCTGGTACACATTTCCCAGATTGCACAGAAACGTATCGAGTCTCCAGCAGAAGTATTAAAAGTAGGACAGGAAGTCAATGTGAAAGTTTTAAAAGTTGAGAATGGCAAGATCAGCCTCAGCATGAAAGCTTTAGAGGAAGTTGCTCCTGAAGAAGATACAAACGGAGAAGAAACGGTAAGCTATAAAGACGAAGGTGATGCAACAACAGGATTAGGAGCATTACTGGCAGGACTTAAGCTGTAATCTTGCTTGATTAGGCAGACGAAAAAAGAAAATATCCCCTATCCCATCTGCTCTGTAGTCGCTGTATTTAAGATGCTCGTCCGCATCTTAAATACGCTCCGAAGCCGCATCTGGGATAGGGGATATTTTCTTTTTTCTGACTGTGCAAATCGGCAGTTGGGAACCATCTTCTGTAGTGAAACTTCCTTGTGGAGATTTTACAAATATTTATTGACTTTTATGTTACATCATGTATATACTAATTTTTTAGTAACCATTGCTATATTATAATGAGATAGCGCAAAATGACAGATTCTATGATCTTACATCTAGAAGACTTAGAAAAACGCTATTTTTCTTAATTTTTTTAACTACACTAATATTATGATGTTAGGGTCAAAAGGTATTTTGCCCCTAACTTGATGCCACGAATTACTCCGCAGCTAATGTAGCTCCCGTAATTCTGAAACATTCAAAATCCGCTATCTTATCGGATTAATTCCCGTCTGTGAAACCACCCTGTTTCCCGTCAAAACATTTTTTATCAACATCGCAGACTGCATCGCTATCGCCCTTGTTGCCATGCTTGCCTCAAAAGGATCTATTTCTAATCCAAAGTTTATTCTTTTCTTAAAAACTGGAATTTGCGGGGGATTTACTACGTTCTCAACCTTTGCACTTGAATCCACCACTCTCATAAAAGAGGGACATCCAAAGGTGGCTTTTCTCTATATGGTGCTCAGCTTACTTGCAGGAGTATGTACGATTTTTGCAACGGAGTTAGTTCTAGAATAAAATTTTCCATAAGGAACAAATTTCTTGTTGCGGAATATTCCACATCTGATATAACTAAATTTCAAGTATACACAACTATTAGAATGTCAGCCTTTTTGGATTTAATTCCATGGAAATCCATATCCTTCTGGAGAATCCCCATTCTTACCTAACTGTGGATTTGGAGTAGACAGAAAAAAGAAAAAATAATATATCCCAGATGCGGCTTGGGAGCGTGTTTAAGATGCGGACGAGCATCTTAAACACAGCGACTACAGAGCAGATGGGATATATTATTTTTTCTTTTTTCGTCTATACAAAATCTACAATCAAGATTTGATTTTCTGGAATTCTTTCACATCTTTTGCGATTTCCCCACTCATAAGTATCATACAAATAAGATTCGGTATTGCCATCAAAGCATTGGCAATATCGGAGAAGTTCCATACCAGTTCTAATGTCTGAGTTGCTCCGGTGTAAACTACAAGTGAGAAAACAATTCGATAGATCATATTCCATTTATGGGTTCCCATTAAATATTCAAAAGCTTTTTCTCCATGATATTCCCATCCGAGTATTGTAGAAAATGCAAATAAGGCGATACCGATTGTTACGAGATAGCCACCTGCTTTTCCAAGTACTGTAGAAAAGGCTGCGATTGTTAAGGCAGAGCCGACATAAAGCTGACCTGTTGACGGGTCAATCTGCCCAAGTACACCAGAACTTGCAATAGCAAGACCTGTGATCGTACAGACAACGATAGTATCCCAGAAGGTTCCGGTCATATTAATATATGCCTGCCTTACCGGATTGTCTGTTGTTGCCGCTGCGGCTGTAATGGCGGCAGATCCCATTCCCGCTTCATTTGAGAAACAGCCTCGTGCTACACCGTAACGTGCTGCATTCATCATGGATGCCACGATATTTCCACATAAAGCACCACCTACTGCTTTCACACTAAATGCCATTTTAAATATCATAGAGATTCCTGCTGGAAGGTTATGTATATTTCCAAGAATGACGATAATTCCGGCAACTACATAAAAAATAGCCATAACAGGAACTACTACGGAAGAAACTTTAGAGATGGTCTTAATTCCCCCAATAATAATTAAAAGTGCGAGTACTGTGATCACGACACCGACCATCGTTACTGACACACCAAAGGTTGCGTGAACGGATGTTGCAATGGAATTTCCCTGTGTCATATTTCCGATACCAAAGGAAGCAATTACTGCAAACAGGGCAAACAGCCAGCCAAGTACTGCACCTAGCTTTTTATTTTTCAGCCCTTTTTTCATAGTATACATTGGTCCTCCGGACATTTCGCCTTTTTCGTTAACCTCTCTGTATTTAATCGCTAACATACATTCAGAAAATTTAGAAGAAAGACCAAAACAGGCAGATATCCACATCCATACTAATGCTCCTGCTCCACCAGAAACCATAGCAGTTGCAACACCTACGATATTTCCGGTTCCGATTGTTGCCGCAAGGGCGGTTGTAAGTGCGGAAAACGGGGAAACATCTCCTGTTCCACGACTCTTTGTTCGTGCCTCTTTACTCAGAGTCTTTTTTAATGCCCATGGAAGATTTCTCCATGTCAGAAAGTTACAGCGAACCGTTAAAAGTACTCCTGTTCCGACTAAAAGAACTAACATGACTGGTCCCCAGACAAATGCATCAATCTGGGCTACAATTTTACTTATACTTAACATCTTTCTCTCTCCTCTCTTTTTTCGGATTTCCTATATATCAGAAAATAACAAAAGGAGCAACGAATATTCGTTGCTCCTTCAACTTATGAATCAAGTATATCATATATGACAAGTATGTCAATATGCAATTTTCGCTTAAGATTCCTTCATTTTCGCTTTTAGGTTATCTGTCCTGCAAAAAGAAAAGAATTCTCTACTTATTCCATATCATGATAGTTTTACCCATCATCTTATTAATATCCATCTCAAAAGCCTTAGTCATATCTGCAATAGAACTAACTTCAACCTGCGCTCCTACGATATTACTAAGGTAACCGAGAATCTCCGGATACTCCTGATATAATTCCACTGTTTTTTCAAAATCAGCTCTTCCACTTCGGCTGCTTCCATAAAGATGAAGTCCCTTCTCTAATACCATACGAGTATTAATAGGAACCGCATATTCAGAAACACCAAGAAGTGCGATTGTTCCTTCTGGCTGAATAAGATCGATCATCTGATCGATTGCCTTTTGGGAGGCATCTCCACCTACGCACTCGATTGCATGATCAATCGTCAGTCCCTCTGGAATCTCCCATACCAGATGGGTCTCATCGGCAAAAGTGAAGCTGCTCAGCTTATCTTCATTCGTTCCAAAGATAATAAGCTTCGTATCCGGATGCATATACCGGAAAAATACAGCAGTAATATAACCAAGGTTACCATCTCCCCAGATTCCTACAACGTTCCTTCTTGCATGAGTAAAACGTTCAAATCGGCGGAGAGCATGTACGCTGACACTGACAATCTCTGTAAATGCTGCTACAGTTCTGTCAATATCCTGTGGTAAGCGAACCAGTCTGTCTCTGTCTAAAGCGACATTATCCTGCATAAAACCATCGAAACCGCTTGCGCGGAACTTAGAACTTCTCAAATAATTCTCTGCAATAATATCATCTTTCTCAACTGGTGTATTCGGAATCATAACAACCAGTTCCCCTGGTTTAAATTCTCCTGTCGCATCATAAACTACATCGCCAATCGCTTCATGAATCAGAGCCATCGGCAACTTCTTCGCCATAACATCTGCCGGACGTGTTCCCTGATAATAACGCTGGTCCGCATGACAGATAGATAAATGTGTCGGACGCACAACTACCTTGTCACTATTTAAATCAATATCATTAAATGCTACTTCAAATCTTCTGGGTGCTACCAGACGATACACTGTATTCAACATTTATTTATCTTCTCCTTTAATCAACGTTTCAGCAACTCGTAAGTCATATGGATAAGTGATCTTAATGTTAAAAACTTCTCCTTCTACCAGATGTACATCCTGTCCTTTAATAACAAAAATCTTGCAGGCATCTGTAAGAATCTCTTTCTCTTCTTCTGTCAGACCTTCATAAAGCTCTTTTAACTTCTTCGCCTTGAAAGACTGTGGAGTCTGTCCCTGATACATAACAGAACGATCAGGAATATTGCTGATGACCTCGTGACCTACGCTCTCTACGATAGTATCAGAAGCAGGAATAACTGTATCACATGCACCATATTCCTGTGCATAACGAATGTTATCTTCAATAATACGATATGTCAGGAACGGACGAACAGAATCATGTGTTACAATAATCGTATCATCATCCAGACCATATTCTTTTTCAATATAACGAATAGAGTTCATGATCGTCTCATTACGAGTAGAACCACCCTCGATCACTACAATCTTACTATCATCATTAAAGTTCTTCTTCACCAGATTCTTCGTATGGTTAATCCACTGAGAAGGACAAAGTACGATCAGCTTCTCAAACTTACTGTTCACATAAAACTTCTCTAATGTGTGAAGAATGATCGGCTTGCCACCAACATTAAGGTACTGCTTTGGCTTCTCAACATTTCCCATTCTGCTACCGATTCCTCCGGCTAAAATTACTCCAAAAACCATTTGCTCCTCCTTTTGTTCAAGGGAAAATCCCTTTTTACACATAAAGTAATATAGCGTTATCATATACCAGATTAGGGTATCATGTCAATTAAATTACTTTTTTAACATTCTCGGTTATTTCTTTATAATTCAGGAATCTCTCTATATCTGGATCGCCTGTTATTTTTGAATTTCCTAAGACCTTCTTTCTGTTAAAAATAACGTCTCAAGATACTTCATTCCTGTTTTTGTTTTAAAAATGTTTTCCCTCACTTTTTCGGCTGTTTCTCTGCCACTTCCGTCTTCGAATAGATTTACTAAGAAGTCGGCTTCCACAAGGATCTGATAATCCTCTCCTTCTATTCCTGTATAGGTATGGTGATGAGCGATAAGGAAAAGCACCCGGTCAATGACTGCTTCATCGTATCCAAGTGCGCGTAACATTGGTTCTGCTACAGCCGGGCCTTCTTTTTCCTGATATTTTCCGCCAGAACTTCCGTACTTTTTTTCACTTATTTTAATTCCGATATCATGAACAATCGCTACGGTTCTGAGAATATGCAACTTTTCCGGCTCTAATTCTTCTGATTCACCAATCATCTTCGCAAATTCATACACCTTTAAAAAGTGTTGCACTCTCTTCGGATCTCCTGCATAATATTCCATCATCTTTTCGATTAGTTTTCTGTCTTGTTTATTCATTATGTTATGTCCTCCCTGGGCTGTAAAACCAGCCTTCATCATTTGCATCATGCCGATTGCATTTTCCTGATAGTCTAAACCATTGGTAAAGTAATTTTATCACGAAAATTTTCTATCGTAAAATGTATATTTCTCACCATGGTCTCACATCTTAACTATTAATTCGATTTCAGTAACCATATGTACTCACGGAATCTTTTTGTGCTTGATTTCATGAGAAGATTTTTTGTCAGTTGTGTCCAAATTTTTAAGGAGGTTTTCATGAATATTTTATATGTTATCCTGCTTTCTGTTTTTTCTCTCATTGTTCTTTTTCTTTTAGCAAAGCTCATCGGTTATCGTCAAATGTCTGAAATGAGTATGTTTGATTATATCAGCGGTATTACGATTGGTTCAATTGCTGCTGAGATGGCAACCTCTCTTGATTCGAGTTTTTTAGAACCACTTACTGCTATGATTGTGTACGGACTTATAACTGCTCTGCTTGCTTTTATCACAAGTAAAAATATGAAAGTTCGACGTTTTATCTCGGGTTCTCCATACATTTTGTTTAATGATGGACATTTATATGAAGGAAATTTTAAAAAAGGGCATATCGACCTGTCCGAATTCCTCGTGCAGTGCCGTCTGAATGGATTTTTTGATTTGAAAGAATTACAAACCGCAATTCTTGAAGAGAATGGGCGAATTAGTTTTCTTGCAAAATCCGAAAACCGACCCGCTTCCCCTTCCGACTTAAATCTCATTCCAAAAAAAGAATGGCTGCTCCCAACTTATATAATGGATGGAGAAATTCTTTACGAGAATCTTCTTCATTCAGGAAAGGACGAAGAATGGCTAAAAAAGCAACTTTCCGCCCATGGATGTAAACGTCTTTCTGATGTTTTCCTTGCAACAGGAAACCAGCAAAATACCTTAAATGTTTATTTGAAAAATAATAGAAGCGGAAGCAGCGTCATAAAGGAATAGAATACTTCATACAAAATTTTTGAAAGTTTTTATCGTTTTTACTTCACAAATTGAATCTTCTCTGTTATAATTGATTCGTTTCTATCATAAATCGGCATTTCTCTTGTTTTTATTTCCTTTATTTTCAGTCCGGTTTATGATAGTACATAAATTTTATAAGAATTCATATATAAGGCTTTTTTAAACAATGATTTTTTATGCGATTACCATTGTTTATATTTTTTGCGTCTTTTTTCCGTGCAGGGCGGACATGAGTTTTTAGCAGGAATACATTAGAGGTTAACATGAAAGATTTAGTTGAAATCCGTTGGCATGGACGCGGCGGTCAGGGTGCAGGCTTACCGCATCGCAGAACATAAAGATATTTGTCTTCCTATTATGATCTGTCAGGACGGCTTCATCACAAGCCACGCTGTAGAAAATATCGAATTATTAGAAGACGATATTGTAAAAACTTTTGTTGGTGAATATGAACCAGAACATTACTTATTGAAAGATAACGAACCATTTGCTGTCGGTCCTTATGCCGTTACAAACTATGTTATGGAAGCAAAACGTGCCCAGATGTAGGGACTCCGTAATGCAAAACAGGTTACCCTTGATGTGGCAAAAGAATTTGAACAAATTTCCGGACGTTCCTATGGATTATTTGAAGAATACCGTATGGAAGATGCAGACTATGCCATGGTCATCATTGGATCTGCCGCCGGAACAGGAAAAGATACTGTAGATATGCTTCGCAAACAGGGAGTTCGTGCCGGACTTTTAAAAATCCGCCTTTTCCGTCCATTCCCTGCAGAAGAAATCGCAGAAGCCCCTTAAAAATGTAAAATATCTCGCGATCATGGATCGTACCGAAGATTACAATGGTCACTGTGGTCCTCTTGGTGCAGAAATCAAATCTACTCTTTACAACGCAGACCTTCACCCAGCTACATTAAACTACTGCTATGGTATCGGTGGTCGTGATGTTACTGTAGAAAGCCTCGCTTCTGTTTTTGAAGATTTAAAAACTGTCGAGGAAACAGGCGAGCTCGGTGAAACTTACCGTTATTTATCTGTCAGAGAATAGGAGAAATAATCATGGCTTATAATTTAAAACATACATTAAATAAAGAAGAACGTTTATCACCAGGCCATAGAATGTGTGCCGGATGTGGAGCTACCATCGCTGTACGAAATGTACTGCGCGGTCTTCACGAAGAAGACGAGGCCGTTATCACCTGTGCAACCGGATGCCTTGAAGTATCCTCCTTCATGTATCCATACACCGCATGGAAAGATTCTTTTATTCATAACGCTTTCGAAAATGCCGGAGCAACCTGCAGTGGAGTAGAAGCTGCCTATCGTGCTTTAAAGAAAAAAGGAAAAGTAAAAAGCACCCATAAATTCATCACTTTCGGTGGTGACGGCGGTACATACGATATCGGATTCCAGTCTTTATCCGGTGCAATGGAACGAAATCATGATATGGTTTACGTCTGTTACGATAATGGCGCTTACATGAACACCGGTATCCAGCGTTCCTCTGCAACTCCAATGTACGCTGATACAACAACCACACCTGTTGGTTCCGAATCTGACGGAAAAGCACAAAACAGAAAAGATCTGACTCAGGTAATCGCCGCACATAATATTCCTTATGTTGCGCAGACCACCTTTGTACAAAACTTTAAAGATCTGCACACAAAAGCAGAAAAAGCAATCTATACCGAAGGAGCTGCCTTCTTAAACGTTATGGCTCCATGCCCACGAGGCTGGCGCTACAATACCCCTGATATTCTTGAAATATGTCAGCTTGCAGTAGACACCTGCTTCTGGCCATTATTTGAAGTCATTGACGGCAAATGGATCGTAAACTACGTTCCAAAGAAAAAGCTCCCAATCGAAGACTTCTTACGTCCACAGGGAAGATTCAAACATTTATTCAAACCTGGAAAAGAAGAATTAATCGCAAGAATCCAGGCAGAGGTTGATAGGAAATGGGAAGAATTACTGACAAAAGCTAACTATTAATTTGTAGATTTTGTGTAGACGAAAAAAGGAAAAAACACTCTATCCCATCTGCTCTGTAGTCGCTGTATTTAAGATGCTCATCCGCATCTTAAACACGCTCCGAAGCCGCATCTGAGATAGAGTGTTTTTTCTTTTTTCTGACTATCTAAATCTACAGTTAGTAAAGATGGGGATTCTAGATTTCTGGATAATCCCCTCTTCCCATCAGACTCCAATACTAATTCCCATCTAGAGCCAAAGAACAGAAAAGCAGAAATTTTATATTAAATAGAATGTGATGTCGGAGCAAATAAAAATGCCGAGCAGGCATTTTCTATGAAGCGACTATCTTCACATTCTGTTTAATATAAAATTTCTGCTTTTCGTCTCTTTTATTTCTTTCGTCTCTCAAACAAATTTACTTAAGCATGGAAGCTACCATCTGGTTTACAAGCTTACCGTCAGCTTTGCCCTTTACTTTTGGCATGAGGTCTTTCATAATCTTACCTCTGTCTTTACCAGTTGGTTCTGTAATTCCAAGATCATCAAGTACAGACTGTATCGTTGCCTTGATCTCATCCTCACTCATCTGCTTTGGAGCAAATTCTTCATAAACAGCAATTCTCAGTTTACACTGGTCGATAATATCTGTACGATCTGCCGGAGACATCTCAATCGTATCTTTGCACTGTTTGATTTCTTTTGCAATAATACTATTCTCTTCTGCCTCTGTTAAATCTTCTCTCTTATCAATTGCCTTCGCCTTTAAAGCACCAAGAAGCATGGATAATGCATCTTTTCTTTCTTTATCTTTTGCCTTCATTGCTGCGTACATTGCAGTACGGACTTCTTCGATTTTACTCAACTTAAACCCTTCTTTCAAATAGTATAATCGTTATTCAAATAAAACTCTACTACTATTTCCAACCAAAATCAAGGGAAAATTCTTTAACTACTAATTTGAGGGACTAAAGAAACGAAAACCAGAAATTTAATAGAAAAGAAATTGTGAAGATAGTCGCTTCGCAGAAAATGCCTGTTCGGCATTTTTACTAGCTCCGACATCACATTTTCTTTTCTATTAAATTTTTGGTTTTCTGTTCTTTGGCTCCAGATGAAAATTAGTATTTAAATCTTGGATGGGAATAAGGGGATTGCCCAGAAGGCTATGGTTTTCATTAGAATGAACATTTCCAGAAAGGGATACTTTCTTACTCGATTGTATAAAAATTATATTTACCTACTCCTCCCTTATGGAGAATTTTCTCAGGTTAACTCTCATAATCTTCTGGGCAATCCCCTTCTCTTTCCAACAGAAATCAATAATTTGCTATTTGTTATCAAAACCAGACAGCCGCTGAAATAAACTTTTATGCTGAATTGTAAGAGAACTGCGATAACGAAAAAAGAATTGTTATAAGTATTGCATTTTGTGACTTTGCGCTGTGCAATTTTGACTCTGAAAACTTCGGACTCGTTTTTCCGAAGTTTTCGTTTTTTGAGGCAAAATGAAGCGTTTAGCGCAACGGAACAAAATCTAACTTATAACAATTCTTTTTTCTTTAGAAGACTAACTACAATTCAGCTCAATATCTTCTACTAAAGCAGCGTCTGTGTCCCCAGCAAATTATTATTTAATAACTAAGTTTACGATTCTTCCCGGTACATAGATTTCTTTGCGGATTGTTCCATTGACTTTATCCCCAAGTGCTTCTTTTGCTTTTGCGAGGATTTCGTCCTTATCTCCATCTGGATTGATGGCGATTGTACATTTAGTCTTTCCGTTAATCTGTACTGGAATTTCGATTTCATCGTCTTTCATAGCTTCCTCATCGTATTCTGGCCATGTTGCGTGGAATACAGAATCGGTATGTCCAAACTGTTCCCAGAGTTCTTCGGAAACGTGTGGAGCAAATGGTGCTAATAAGATAATGTATGTTTCTAATGTTTCTTTATCTACACCGCCTTTTTTCGACAGTTCCATCAGTTTATTGTTGTATTCCATAAATCCACTGATTACTGTATTTAAGCTAAAGGTATTCAGACGGTTTGTGATATCATGAACAAGTTTATGACGTACTTTGATTAATTCTGGTGTTGCTTTTACATCTTTATCTTTGTTATCAAGAGCAAGTTTCCAGAAACGTTTCAGGAAACGGTTTACACCTTCGATTCCTTTGTCATCCCATTCGGAATCAAGTTCTGGTGGTCCTACGAAGAGTTCATAAATTCTTAAGGAGTCACATCCGTAATCTCTTACAAGATCATCTGGGGATACGACATTTCCTTTGGATTTACTCATCTTGATACCGTTTTTACCAGTGATCATTCCCTGGTTGAAGAGCTTCTTGAATGGTTCATCGAAATCGATTACTCCGATATCATTAAGGAACTTTGTATAGAATCTGGAGTATAACAGATGTAATACGGCATGTTCTACACCACCAATATACATATCGACCGGAAGGTACTTATCTGCTTTTTCTCTGTTTACTAATTCTTCATTATTCTTGCTGTCAATATAACGTAAGAAATACCAGGAAGATCCTGCCCACTGAGGCATGGTGTTTGTTTCTCTCTTTGCCGGAGCGCCACAGCATGGACATGTTGTATTTACCCATTCTGTAATGTCAGCAAGCGGGGATTCTCCTGTTCCGGTTGGTTGGTATTTTTCTACTTCTGGTAAAAGTAATGGAAGGTCTTCTTCTGGAACCGGTACTGCACCACACTTTGGACAGTGTACGATTGGAATTGGCTCACCCCAGTAACGCTGACGGCTGAATACCCAGTCACGAAGCTTGTAGTTTACTGTTTTCTTTCCGATTCCCATCTTCTCGATCATAAGAGGAGCTTCTTTTTTAAGTACAGAAGATTCCATTCCGTTCCACTCGCCGGAATTGATCATTGTTCCTGCTGCTTCGGTATAAGCTTCTGTCATATTTTCGATTTCTTTTCCGTCTTTGGCAATTACCTGAATAATCGGAATATTGAACTTTGTAGCGAACTCAAAGTCACGATCATCATGGGCAGGTACGCACATGATCGCTCCGGTACCGTAATCAGCAAGGACATAATCGGATAACCAGATTGGTACTTTTGCTCCATTTAATGGGTTGATTGCATAAGAGCCTGTAAATACTCCTGTTTTTTCTTTATCCTGAAGACGGTCTACATTCGACTTCATAGAAGCGTTAAAGATATATTTCTCTACGTCTTCTCTTGTTTCATCTGTAGCAAGTTCTTTAGCCATGGCATGTTCTGGCGCTAATACCATAAATGTTGCTCCGTGAAGAGTATCTGGTCTTGTTGTGTATACGGTAATCTTTTCATCTTTTCCTTCTACAGGGAAATCTACTTCTGCACCGTAACTCTTACCGATCCATTCTGTCTGCATCTTTTTAACTTTTTCCGGCCAGTCAAGCTTATCAAGATCATTTAAAAGACGGTCTGCATACTTTGTAATACGAAGCATCCACTGTTTTAAGTTCTTCTTTGTTACTGGAGAACCACAACGCTCACAGCATCCGTCTACTACTTCTTCATTTGCAAGACCTGTCTTACAGGAAGGACACCAGTTAATTGGCATCTCTTTTTCATAAGCAAGACCTGCTTTGAACATTTTTACGAAAATCCACTGTGTCCATTTATAAAAGTTTGGATCTGTTGTATTTACTTCCATATCCCAGTCATAAATTGCAGCGATTTCATTGATCTGTCTTTTAATATTCTTAATGTTGGATGCTGTTGTAATCTTAGGGTGTGTTCCCATCTTGATCGCATAGTTCTCTGCTGGAAGACCAAATGCATCCCATCCCATTGGATGAATCAGATAATATCCCTGAAGCATTTTGTAACGGCTCCATACATCACTGATTACATATCCTCTCCAATGTCCTACATGAAGTCCACTTCCTGATGGATATGGGAACATATCAAGACAATAGTATTTCGGTTTCTTTCCATCATTTACGTTAATCGGGTTCTCTTCCCATTTCTGGCGCCATTTTTGCTCAACGGCTCTATGGTTATAAGGTTCTGCCATAGGTTTTTCCTCCTGCATCATAAAATATAATATAATTATATCCAATTCCTTTTGTTCTTATCTTAATCTTAACAAAAGGGTGGATGATAGTTAGCTACTTCTGTGTTTTTATCTGCGTACTGTCCTTTTCCGGTACTTTCACTTCTGTTGTTGTATTCACTGGCTTTTTGCCAACTTTAAACTTAAAAGTCTTCGTTACGCTTACGGCTGTATATGGGTCTGTAATCGTACAGCTCACTTTATATGTCCCAGCCTTCTTTGTATTTACACTTCCTTTTACACTTAATGTTTCAAGTAAAGCGGAGGCGGATGCATACGGCGAACTTACTTTTAATACATCTTTTATCTCAAATGTACTTCCGTAAGCAATCGTTCTTTTTCCTTTTTTCTTTAATGTCAGCTTCGGACGATATGGATTACGTGTATCCGGATCGGTTGGATCCCACCATGCTTTACGCTTTGTTGATACCTTGACTTTAGGGCGTGCCGGTTTCTTTAAGGTACGGCTCTCGCCTATAACAACCTTTGTTCCAATCCTGCAATTATCATATATCCACTTTGCATCAGTAACAGCCAGGCGGATACATCCTGCCGATGCCTGCACCCCTAACTTATTATATTCCTTCGTGGATACCTTACTCTTATTCACACTATAATACGGTACAGAATGGAATAAATAAGGACCATGTATTCTTGTACTGTACTGTCCATATACACCATGTATCAATGCACGCCACTTATACTTTGCTGTTGTGTTATATGTACCGCTTATCGTTCTGTAATTCTTTCCTGTAGAACAATACATTGCTTTTACAAGCTTACCAGTTCTTGAATCTGTTACATTCACGAGATTTGTCTTTCGATTTACATAAATAGTATATTTACTTGCAGCCTGCGCATCAATCGTATTAAATCGAAAGAATGCAAATGCAAACATAAGCATCGCTGTCAGTAAAAGTATTCTTTTTTGCTTGTTTCTTTGCTTCATCTCTTCTCCTTCCTCTCATTATGAAATCTTTCTATTCAGGTAATTACGCAAAACTCCATTTTTATTATATAATCTTTCTGGTTTTTGTAAAGAAGAAGTTTGTAAATTTGTAAATTTGCCCTGTACGTTCTTCTATGTTATAATACAAAACATAGCAAATATATGTTTTATATGTTAAAGGAGGCTCACTATGATTGAATTTAACCATTTTAATTTTAATGTTTTAGACCTTGAAAAAAGTATTGCTTTTTATAAGGAAGCAATCGGTCTTTCCGTTGTCCGCGAAAAAGATTCCAGTGATGGCAGTTTCAAAATCGTCTATCTCGGTGACGGCCGAACAGGCTTCAATCTGGAACTTACATGGATGAGAGACAGAAAGGAACCTTATAACCTTGGCGATGAAGAATTCCATCTTGCATTTAAAACAGATGACTATGATGCATTCCACAAGAAGCATGAAGAGATGGGCTGTATCTGCTACGAAAACCCTTCTATGGGAATTTACTTTATTAATGACCCTGACGGATACTGGATCGAAATTGTTCCTGTAAGATAGGAGTTTCATCCGATAATAGGATATACTTATGAATTATAATGAACCATCTATAAAAAAGAAAAGAGAAGAAGTATTCTCCAAAAAGAAGCGAAAGCAAACTACTGCTTCTGCAATTATTTTTCGGATTATTTTGATTTTGATCTGCGCTGTAATCGTCAGTGGATCCGGTTTACTATACGGCTCCTTTCGAGGAATCATTGACAGTGCACCAAAAGACTTTTCTCTCGCACCGAAGTATTCTGCCACTATTGTTTACGATGATGACAATAAACAAGTGCAGCAGCTTTCTGATTATTCTTCTAACAGAATTCCTGTTGCCTATGAACAGATTCCCGATAATTTAAAAAATGCATTTATCTCCATTGAGGATGAACGTTTTTACGAGCATGATGGCATTGATTTCAAGGGAATCCTTCGTGCTTTGTGGACAGATATCCAAAACGGATCTACTTCACAGGGTGCTAGTACTCTTACCCAGCAGCTCATTAAGAATAATGTATTTGAAGCTGGCGGAGAGACTAATATTATCGCAAAAGTAAAGAGAAAGATTCAGGAACAATATCTTGCTATAATCGCTGAGAAAAAGTACAACAAAGAAGATATTCTGACTAATTACCTAAACACAATTAATCTTGGTAAGGGAAATCTTGGAGTGGAAGCCGCTTCAAAGTATTATTTTGGCAAGTCTGTAAATGAACTTACGTTGTCAGAATGTGCTGTATTAGCTGGCATCACAAAGAATCCAACTTTCTTAAACCCTGTTGATTATCCGGAAGATAATGATGCCAGACGTAAACTGATCTTGAAAAAAATGTACCAGTTAAACTACATTTCAGATACGGAGTACCAATCTGCTCTTGAAGATAAAGTATATGCAAGAATTGCGAATAAAACAGCACAAGGACGAAAGAATTCTGTATATTCCTATTTTACAGATGCTGTAATCACTAAAGTAGTTTCTGATCTACAGGAACAAAAAGGATATACACAGTCTCAGGCTTATCAGCTTGTTTATCGTGGAGGACTTCGTATTTATTCCACGCAAAATACCAAGCTGCAAAAGATTGCGGATTCTGTAATTAACAATCCTGATAATTATCCGGTAGACACAAAGTTTTCCCTGGAGTATAAGCTTCAAGTTACACATGAAGACGGTACTACCAGTACTTATACAGAATCTAATGTGGCTGCCTATTTCCGTAAGAAGAAAAAGGATCCAGGTTATAAAACAATTTATAATTCCAAAAAAGAAATGAAGGCTGCCGTAAAGACATTTAGAAAGTCTGTCATAAAAAAAGGGGATGCAAAGAAGTCGCAATCCATACACTATTCTATGGAACCGCAGCTTTCTTATTCTTTAATTGACCAGAAAACTGGTCAGGTAAAAGTTCTCGTAGGGGGACGTGGTCAGAAACAAGATGATCTTGCCTTAAACAGGGCAACTTCTGTAAAGCGCCAGCCAGGATCTACTTTTAAGATTTTATCGACGTATGCCCCTGGCATTGATACCGGAAGTATGACACTCGCAACCGTATTTGATGATGCACCTTACCGCTATGAAAATGGTCAGAAAGTTACAAACTATGTATCTACCAGCTACAAAGGACTCACGACACTTCGTGATGCCATTATCGATTCTAATAATATTGTGGCTGTAAAGGCAATCACAGCTCTTACCCCACAGGTTGGATTTGACTTTCTTCAAAAGCTTGGATTTACAACGTTAGTAAATAATCGTGTAAATACAAATGGTGCTTATGAAAGTGATGTGAATCAGTCACTCTCTCTTGGAGGAATCACCGATGGCGTAACGAATGTTGAACTGACTGCTGCCTATGCTGCAATTGCTAATCAGGGAACTTATAACAAACCTGTTCTTTACACTACAGTAAAAGACAGTAATGGTAATGTTCTCCTCAGTAATAAAACTTCTTCCCGAAAGGTAATGAAAAAGTCAACTGCATGGCTTCTTACAAATGCCATGGAAGATGTTATAAAGAAGGGAACCGGCAGGGAAGCACAGCTTGATTCTGATATGGCAGCTGCTGGAAAGACCGGTACTACATCTAATAATTACGATTACTGGTTTTGCGGATATACCCCTTACTACACAGCTTCTGTGTGGACCGGGTACGACTACAACACTTCGTTTGATAATGATAAAGATTATCATAAAGTAATCTGGAAAAAGATTATGGACCGTATCATCAAAGAAACGAAACAGTCTGCAAAAAGCTTTCCTGCATGCAAAAGCATTAAAAAGGCTTCTATCTGTATGAAATCAGGTAAAAAGCCTCTTCCTGATATATGTGCAAAGGATCCTCAAAAATCTATGGTTCGTACAGAATACTTTGCACCCGGCACTGTACCAAAAGACAGTTGTGATGCACATATTGCTGTCACCTTCTGTTCTAAATCTCATTTAGTTGCACAGAAGTTCTGTCCTGAAAAGTTCCGATATACTAAAGTCTTCCGCGTGAGACCAAAACATTCTACCGGTAAAACAGAGGATGAACCTTACTTCCTGAATATTGATATCAACAAGAAGAAATGTAATATCCATACCAATGAATGGTATTTAAAGAAGCAGGAAAAGAAAAAGAAAAAACAGGAAGATAAATTAAAAAAACAGCAGGAACAGCAGAATAACAATAATATCACTACTCCAGATGATATAAGTAACCAGATTAAAAAAATACTTAATCAATAATTTCACAACATTCCAGAATACCTTGGTATTCTTGCTTTAAGATGCGTGTCAAACAGCGCAAAAAAATATCCTATCCGGTATTTTTGTTGTCCGGATAGGATGTTTTTTATTCTTTCAACATTTTTATTTTCATTTTTTCCAACAAAATATCTCTTTTTTTACTACTCGATTTTTCACTTAAAAAGTTAAACTTGAATTAGTTTTGAAAATCCTTTTTTTGGTTTGTTCCGTATTGGTATTCCTTTCCTGTAAACAATATAATTATATTATGTATTTCGTATAATGATACATTGACACAGGAAAACCAATTAACCAAATGTACTCTCGGAATCTTTTTGTGCTTGATTTTGTGAGAAAAACTCCGAGAGTACATACAGATTTAAAGGAGGATGAATTTATGTTAGCAAAAGGTTTTTCAAAACCAACTGATCGAGTTGAACGTCTTAGAAGTATGATTGTTAATGCTGTTCCTTGTATCGAAGCAGAACGAGCTGTACTGATTACAGAGTCTTACAAGGCAACCGAAGGTCTTCCAATGATCATGCGCCGCGCAAAAGCATTGGAAAATATTTTAAATAATTTAACTGTTACCATTCGAGATGACGAACTTGTTGTTGGTACTCTTACAAAAGCGGTTCGTTCCTGCCAGCTTTTCCCTGAAAACTCTTACAAATGGGTTATGGATGAATTCGATACAATCGAAACCAGAATGGCTGATCCATTTAAAATTTCAGAAGAAGACAAGGCTACTTTAAGGGAAGTACTTCCGTACTGGGAAGATAAAACGATCAGTGACCTTGCTTCCAGCTATATGTCCGAAAAAACACAGGAATGTATTGCTAATGGTATCTTTACCGTAGGTAACTATTTCTTTGGTGGTGTTGGTCATATTATCATTGATTACGATAAAGCCATCCGTCGTGGTTATAAGGCAATTATTCAGGATGCTGTAGAAGCGCTGAAAAGCTTTGATTGTAACGACCCTGAATTCATTCAGAAAACACAGTTCTGTAAAGCTGTTATCACTGTATTATCTGCTGCTATCAACTTTGCAAAACGTTATTCTGATAAAGCCAGAGAAATGGCTGCTGTTGAAACAAATCCAACAAGAAAGGCAGAATTACTTCAGATTGCCGCTAACTGTGAAAATGTTCCTGCAAATGGCGCTACAAACTTCTATGAAGCATGTCAGTCCTTCATTATCACACAGATGATCCTTCAGGTAGAATCCAGTGGACATTCTGAATCTCCGGGACGTTTTGACCAGTATATGTACCCATATCTTAAAAAAGATCTTGCAAATGGTTCTATTACTAAAGATTTTGCTCAGGAACTGTTAGACTGTGTATTCGTAAAATTAAATGATCTTAATAAAGTACGTGACCAGATTTCCGCACAGGCATTTGCCGGATTCCAGGTATTTCAAAATATCGGTGCCGGTGGACAAACTGAAGATGGTATGGATGCAACAAATGAATTATCTTACATGATGATGGAAACAGTTGCCCACCTTCGTCTTAGCGCACCATCTTTCTCAATTCGTGTATGGCAGGGAACTCCGGATGAATTCCTTTATCGTGCATGCGAACTTGCCAGACTTGGCTATGGACTTCCAGCTATGTATAATGATGAAGTTATTATTCCTGCACTTACAAACCGCGGAATCTCCCTTCATGATGCACGTGGTTATGGTCTGATCGGCTGTGTAGAACCTTCTGTTCCTGGAAAAGAACAGGGCTGGCATGATGCAGCTTTCGTAAATGTTGCTAAGATTCTCGAGATTACTATTCATAATGGTAAAGTTGGCGATCTTCAGATTGGACCTAAGACAGGTGAAGTTGATACATTTAATACTTTAGAAGACTTCATGGAAGCCTTCCAGAAACAGATCGAATATTTTGTATACTACGTGGCTGAAGCTGATAACTGTGTAGACTATGCACATATGGAACGTGGCGAACTCCCATTCCTTTCAAGCTTTGTTGCAGATTGTATCTCTGACGCGAAAGGTATTTGTGCCGGTGGTGCAAAATACAACTTTACCGGTCCTCAGGCATTTGGTGTTGCCGATAGTGGAGACTCTGTGTACGCAATTAAAAAGCACGTCTTTGACAATAAAGACATCACGTTTGCTGAGTTAAAAGAAGCTATGGATGCCAACTTCGGTTATCCTGTAGATAGTGATACTGCTCCTTGCTCTGCATCCGCTGAAACAGATATCGAAAAAGACTTATATGACCAGATCTGTAAGATTCTTGGAAAAGAAGGTATCAGTTTTAGTAAACAGTCTACTGCTGCCGTTGCTCCTGCTGTATGCAGCAACAATGAAAAATACGAACGTATTCGTGCTATGATGGATGCAACAGAATGTTTTGGTAATGATATTGACGAAGTTGATATGATTGCAAGACGTTGTGCACAAATTTACTGCTATGAAGTTGAAAAATACAGAAATCCTCGTGGCGGTCAGTTCCAGGCTGGTATCTATCCTGTATCTGCTAATGTATTATTTGGTAAAGATGTCGGCGCTCTTCCTGATGGTCGTCTTGCTAAAAAGCCTCTGGCTGACGGTTGTTCCCCAAGAGCCGGTAAAGACGTAAAGGGACCTACTGCTGCCGCTGCTTCTGTTGCAAAACTTGACCACGAAGTTGCTTCTAACGGTACTCTTTATAACCAGAAGTTCCTTCCTTCCGCAGTTGCCGGAGATCAGGGATTAATGAACTTTGCTTCTGTTATCCGAAGCTACTTTGATAAGAAGGGAATGCACGTTCAGTTCAACGTTGTAGACAAAGAAACTCTTCTTGATGCACAGGCACATCCAGAAAACTATAAAGATTTAGTTGTACGTGTTGCCGGCTACAGCGCAATGTTTACTGAGCTTGCAAAAGAAGTTCAGGATGATATTATCAGCAGAACAGAACAGCATTTCTAAATTTTAATCAACACGAACTGAGTAAACAAACATAAAAATTTAATTTCAAAAATTATTTTAGAAACTTATTGATTTTTAATTTATAATCCTTTTGCATCATAAATTTTCCGGGGCTGTCACAGGAGGTCTTATCCTATCCTCTTACTGTGACAACCCCTTTGAGTATTTTAGAAAGGAGATTGCATTGCATACCGAAAAAGATTTACTTGCCAACAATGACGAAGAAAACAGAGACAATTTTGACACCGATGTCGGCATACTTGAATTATTTGGAAAAGAGACATTAGAAAACTTACAATCCATTATTGCTAAAGTTACTGGATTGGGTCTCGTTACTGCTGATTTTCGTGGTGAACCACTCACTACTATGACTTCCTTTACCCCTTTTTGCAAGTTTACAAGAGAAAGAGGAAATAACGGGAAACTATGTAATCTTTCAGATGCGTTTGGTATTGTCCGCTCTGCGATTACCCGAAAATACTGCATCTATTTTTGTCCATGCGGATTAATAGAAGTTGCCATTCCCATTATTGTTCATGGAAAGTTCTTAGGCGGCTTTCTTTCCGGACAGGTAAGATGCAACGATGCCCCCGATGATATTCCTCGATTTTCCGGTCTTATTCATCCAGAATACCTTGAAGAAGATCAGACAAAGATTAATGAATATTTCCAGCAGCTTCCTGTCTATGAATATGAAAAGTTTTCAAATATTGCTGAACTTATTTATCAGATGATAAACCAGCTTGCTGAAAATGAAATGCTCCGCCAACAGCAATATCACTCCCACAAAGTTCAGGAGAAAAAGCTTTCTTCCCGAATTGAGGAACTCGAATATGAAAATTCTACTCTTACAAAAGAGCTTAATTATATGAAGGCAAAATTAAACCCTCACTTTATTTTATCCCTGCTTACTGACATTTCCAATCTTTCTATTTTGGAAAATGCCGTTAAAACAAATCAAATGGCAGTTTCACTGGCTCAATATTTAAAATACAGTCTATGTACTACAGGAGATAATATTTTACTCGCAGAAGAATTAAAACAAATTGAATCTTATTTCAATATGCTTAAAATCAAATATGAAGATGCGCTCACTTATTCAATTACGATAAAAAAGAATATAGATATGTTACGGATACCTTCCCATATCCTTTTTCCTTTTTTAGACCGGGCTGCATCATTGATTACAGTAAATACCGGACATCTTGACATTGCTATTTGTATCTCCTATGAGAACGGCTACATAATTATTGATATCGTATCTGATTTTAATCCGGAGCATACAGAAGACAATCCTGCTTCTTCTTTCAAAAATTTTCCGGATAACACAACCTTCCACTCTCTGATCAAAAATATCCGCCAGAGACTTCACAGTATTTTTGGTAATGATTATGAGATCAAGGAAAGCTATCAGGATAATTCTAAAATCCATGATATAATTAAACTGCCAATATCTCACGAGGAAAGGATTATGTAATGTATAATGTATTAATTGTAGATGATGACACATTAATGAGAGATACGTTACGTGCTATGATTTCACGTTTTAAAAATTTTCAGATTATAGGAGAAGCAGCTAGTGGCTCTGAGGCTGTCTCTATCTGCCGCCATTATCCTGTACATCTGATTTTTATGGATATTATCATGCCCGGAATTACGGGGATTGAAGCCAGTAAAAAAATAAAAGAAGTTTCTCCACAAACAGAAATATGTATTCTTTCTGCTTATTCGGATTTTCACTTTGCTAAAGAAGCAATGGAACTGCATATAAAGAAATACTTTTCCAAACCGGTATCCATTCTTGATATTAATCATTATTTAGAGAATTTTTCTCTTTCTTCTTTTGAAAGTATCTGTCCTCATCTCTCTCTAGCTTTAGAATTGATGAATTCTCAGAATTTTTCAAAAACTTATACCGGACTTTCTGATATTATCAACAAGATTTATTCCAATCAGAATACAAACATAGAATCCCTGAAAAAAACTTTTATCGAAATTGGACAGGGACTCTTAGACTCTCTTGAATATGCCAGCCCACACAATGAAGTCACCGATTTATTTCCTTTACCTGATACCTGGCTTATCAATCAGGAAATTATGAAAATATGGCTTTTTAAGATAGCAGATTATATTTATCAGCAAAAAAGCATACGGCGTTACAGTATTCTAGAAGGTGTCTTCCTTTTTATCGAACAACATATTAAAGAAAAAATCTCTTTAGTACAGATTACAGAAGGAAGTATGATAAGCCAGGGATATCTTAGCCGTATTTTTCGTGATCAGTTTGGCATTAGTATGATGGAGTATATCCGTCTTCGTAAAATTCAAATGGTTAAAATCAACTTTATTTTTACTACTCATAATACCTCCGATGTGGCTTTCATGCTCGGCTTTAATGAGAGCAGCTATCTCCAGAAAGTCTTTCAGAAGGTAGAGGGAATTTCTATTCAGGAATTTAAAAACCGACTAAAATAATCAATATCCTGCGATAGTTCATATCCCTCTGCTGCTGCTACTTTTTCATTTTAGGCTGGAAAATAAGTGTTGCCAGATAAGAAAAAATCAACGCAGAACTCGTACCGGCAGCGGCGGCTTTTAATCCTCCTTTAAATAAACCAATAGTCCCTTCCTCTTTTACTGCCTCTATCACACCTTTGGACAGGTTATATCCAAATCCGGACAGTGGAACACTTGCTCCACATCCTGCCCATTTAATTAAAGGCTCATAGATGCCTGCCGCTCCAAGGATTACCCCTGTTATTACAAGTAACACCATCACTCTTCCCGGCATTAACTTTGTATGATCCAAAAAGATCTGTACTAATGTGCAGATAATTCCTCCTACTACAAACGCTTTTACATATATCATTTTTTCTCCTTTCCGGATTCCAGCCATACTGCATGTGCAATTGCCGGAATTGTCCGTCCTTCATTTGCAGAAACCTGAGACAGTAACGCTCCTGTAGGAACAAAAAGAACTTTTTTCCATTCTCCACTGGCTATTTTAGGTAAAATCACTGCTGATAACATCAGCGCAGAGCAGGCACACCCGCTGCCACCTGCATGTGTATCCTGACTGCCTGCATCAAAAATCTGCATTCCACAGTCCATATGGTTTTTCTTAATATCTTTATGATTTTCATCAAGAAGTTCAAATAACAGCTTCTGACCTACACTTCCTAAATCTCCTGTAATAATCTGATCAAAATCTTCTGGTTTCATCTCAAAATCCAACAGACTCTGATAAATAGTATCTGCGGCAGCCGGAGCCATACACGCTCCCATATTAAATGGGTCCTGCACACCGTAATCTTTAATCTTCCCTGTTGTTATCCCCCGAATCTGTACGTCACCTTTTTGTGTATTCAGCAAAAAAGCTCCTGCTCCGGTCACCGTCCAGGTTGCACTGTACGGCCGCTGACTTCCATATCCAAGAGGAAAACGAAACTCTTTTTCCGCACTGGCGAAATGACTGGAGCAACCGGTCAATACCAAATCTGCGAATCCTCCATTCACCGTCATCGCACCAATAGATAAGGCTGCCCCTATACTAGAACAAGCTCCATACACTCCGTAATAAGGGATTCCCAGTTCAGCAATTCCAAAAGATGAGGCAATGAGCTGTCCTAATAAATCCCCACAAAAAGCCATTCTCACATCTTCCTTTTTCTTTTTTCCTTTTCGAATAGCAATCTCACCTGCGGTCTTTAAAAAACTGCTTTCACTCTCTTCCCAGTTTTCTTTTCCAAACATCGGGTCATCTACAATTAAATCTAAATGTTTCCCTATGGGTCCTTCCCCTTCTTTTTTTCCGCCCACACACGCATGACTCATTATTTTCACTGGTTCTTGAAATAAAACGCTCTGTTTTCCTTTCATTTGCAGCATATAATACCACCTCTCCATAGAAATTTCAGGAATAGTATTTTCCCTTTTCCATAAATTTATGTATGATATTTTCATTAGAAAAACAAAAAAACGGAATAAAGTATCGTCATAATTATACGTTTCCTATACTTTATCCCGTTTCATCTGTTTTTCTTAATTAATAATCCACTTTAATCAGACATAATCCCTGTGGAGGAGCTGTCGGTCCGGCCATCTGCCGGTTCTTTGCCTCAAGTATGTCCGGAATCTGTTCTGGTTTTATCTTTCCTTTTCCTACTTCTAAAAGTGTTCCAACAAGAATCCGCACCATATTTTGAAGGAAACCTGTTCCATGAAAATCAAAGTAAATAAAACTTCCCTTTCTCGTAATTTCGATTTTGTCAACAACTCGTACTGTTGACTTCTTCATCCGAGGATTTCCACAAAAACTTTTATAATCATGTTTTCCTTCAAGATAGGCTGCCGCCTGCTGCATCTTTTCTAAATCTGGTCTTTTTTCTAAAACCGTTACATACTTTCTCTGAAATACTGGTTTTACCGGACCATCATAACAAGTGTAACGATATAACTTACCAACCGCTTTATATCTTGCATGAAATCGTTCGGATGCCTCTTTCACTTCCTTTACCGCAATATCATCTGGAAGATAGCGATTCATATACTCCCGAATTTCATCTGGTGTCCGTTCCCTGCCGCCTCTTTCCTTATCTGCTGCATCAAATACTGCATTCGCAACCATTCCTCTTGCATGCACTCCTGCATCCGTTCTGCCGGCCCCAAGTACATCTATGAATTCTCCACACATTTTCGTTAATACATTTTCCAGTTTTCCCTGTATCGTATCTCTGTCCGGCTGGTGTTCCCACCCATAATACCTGCTGCCATCATAGCATATTGTTAATTTATAATTCTTTTTCACTATGTACCTCGTCTTTCTTTTTCCCTGACTCCAGGCTTTTCTCTATTTTACCTGTCTCATTATTTATATCTCAGTCTACACCAAATCAAAATATATCGCTGATAAAATAATATCTACCTCTTGTTTCATACCGGTAAAAAGGTTACTTCCATTCAGACTAATCTCTTCTTCCTGATGATATTCTTTACTATAATCAAAGTCCGATGCCGTAACATTCTTTTCGCCTGTCAACATCTTGTAACTTGTTCTCTCCATCTTATTTACACGTTCTTCTTCCTGCCTTTGTAACTGTTTGATAAATTGACAGGCTTCTTCAAAAAAGATTGTTTCTTCGTCTGCTGCACTTTCTTCTTTTGTGTTCTGCTCAATCTTCTCTGTTATTTTGCTCAGCATCTTTTTCCCCAGGATATTTGGTGAAGAGATTACTGCCAATATTCCAAGCAGCCTTGCCATACGTTCATTATTCATATCATACTGATTCTTCATCAAAAACATATACCACTGAATCGCCTTGGCTACTTCTGCCGGTCCTCCGTCAGCAATCATAATACTTCCCGTAAGCGCTTCTACACACTTTGGGTCTGTATATAAATTCCTTACTCCCTCTTCTAAAATTGTAAGACGCATAGAAAGTTCTTCTATACCATAATAGGATGCTGCTAATACTGCACCACTTATCATATCCTCCCGACTTTCCATTACTTTTTTAAGTCTTCGTAATAATGGGCCGATAGTCTCATCTGGCTTACCTGTAAAATACGCTGCTACAAGAAACAATGCATCCCCTTCTCTAAATCCTTCCCTGAGCATTTCCTCATAATTATCAAATACTTTTTGGTGTAACTCCTTCTTCAAATCCATCGATAGGATAATTTTTTCTAAATGTTCTTTTCCTGTCATTTCATTCTCCAAATGTTTATCTCAGTCGAGAAGACTCCCACCTCTTTCAGGTGGTGAGTGACAGCAAATTTGTCTCAGTGGGAGTCCAATCTCCGACTGAGATAAACGCTCCGCGAGGATGCGCAGTGATTCTGTAAAGAATATGTCAGCTTACGCTGACCAGAATCACGCGCCAAGTCTCGCGGCTGCTCGACTTGAAATTCAGGGAATCCTTTTCCCTGTTATTTTCAGAATTACGGTAGTCTAGTTAGCTACGGAGTAATTCGTGGCATCAAGTTAGGGGCAAAATATCTTTTGACCCTAATATCATTATATATTACTGGGAATTACTTTGCAAAATATTTTATCTAGAAAAGAGCCAATAGATTACTCCTACTACCCAGCTGCTAAATACACCATATAAAATAACAGGTCCTGCTATTGTAAAAATTTTTACGCCGATTCCAAAAACCTGTCCTTCTTTTTGATATTCAATCGCTGGTGAGGCAACCGAGTTCGCAAATCCTGTAATTGGAACTAACGTTCCGGCTCCACACCATTTTGCCAGTGGCTCATACACTTGAAACCCAGTTAGAATCACACTCAAAAATACCAGGCAGATGCTGACTACAATATAGGAATTTTCCTCATTTACTCCCACTTTGTTATATGCAATCTGACGTATGATTTCACCCAGAACACAGATGGCACCTCCTGATACAAATGCATGCCAGCAATTTGAAAAGGAGCTAAACTTTGGTGTTAACTGCTTTACTCTCTTGGCATACTCCTGATTCGTAAGTTCCTTTTTCATATATTCCTTCCCCCTTTAAAGCTCTTGTCATTTTTTCATGAATACCTCTTGAAAGTATCTCCTGATTTTATAAAAGTATTCTTATTTTTGTATTCATTTTTGCAGATGATGCCAGGGCAAAAGTATTTTGACTCTGATATCTTACAGATTAAAAAGATAAAATTGAATCAGACAGCCTATACATTTCCCAAGCGCTGCCGCTTTTACCATATAAGGAAATCCTTTTCTTAATTTTACCCTGCGTGAAAAGATAGGAATAATATTTACCACTTCTGCCAATGCCCCGGCAAGACATCCTGCAAAAATCCCTGTAAACAAACTTGACAGATACATAATGCTGTATCCGGTCACAGGAAAAATCCAGGAAAATACCGGTTGATACAAGGATAATAAATTAAATAGAAGGATTCCCATAGCCATACTATTTTCATAGACCGGGATATGATCTGCTGTTTTTGTAATCCCTGCAAGCCTTGTTACGATTCCGATCAGACTGATGAAGGCAATAAAACCTCCTGCTACCGCAAAACCGGCACCAAAGGCAACCCAGCCTAAAAGAATCTTATTAATCACGACTGTTACCGGCGACATCTAGTTCTTCCCCTTTCCTTGAAGCACCCAGTAAAAAAGTCTGGTTTACATCCTGCTCATAAAGCCGCATTTGCACTTGTATCGGTGTCGGCTCATTTGTAACTTTTTTTCCCGGAACATGATTGAAGAACAAAAAAACTCCCAATGCCAGTCCTATGGAATAGAACAATTCCACAAAAGTAGGACCACCTGGTTTCTGTCCCACAAATGTTCTGTACAACTGTCTAAATACTTTTGCCATATCCACATCGTTGTTATATCCCATCACCGTAATTCCAGTTCCAAAAAAGCATGTGGCACCGATAAATAAAATTTTCGCTGTCTGTACCCATTTCTTATTCCCTGCATTTTTAGACTTATAATACACAACCATATCCAATTCTCCCACATTACGAACTTCACCACATGGAATCTGCTCAGATATTTTTTCAATTACGAACAAAATAGAGAGAAAAATCCGTCCTTCTTTTTCTTTGTTCTCATCAAACTCGTACAAAATAATATTTCTAATCTCCTCTTCCTTCTTCTTATCCCCACAATAGACAGAAGCAATATCCCCGATATGAATCATTTCATGATCCACATAAGAACTTTGCTCCGCTTTTAAATAAATAATTGTTTTCTCCATACTCATTTTTTCATGCTTATTTTTTCATCCTCATTTCGATATAAAGATGTCACTAAGTCAAACTCCTTATCGTGTAAACTGACCTTTTGATGCCAGATTGCTATGTGCTTTGCACTCTCGCAATCTTCAAAAACATTCATTATCCTATATTATACCAATCTTACGCATTTTCATTCCTCGCTCTGACCATATCTAAACAGAATTTATTCCTTGTGGTATTCACAAACAAAAAAAGAATTTCAGATTGCAGCCACAATACAGCTATAATCTGAAATTCTTTTTCTCTGTTTAATTTAAGGAATGCATTCGTAATTTTTCTAATATCTTCTTTTCCATTCTTGATACTTGTACCTGAGATATCCCCATGATTCCGGCAATAACAGCCTGCGTCTGATTTTGAAAATACCGAAGTTCAATTAGTTTCCTTTCCTGTTCATTTAATTTCTGCAGTAGTTCCTGTATGTATATATTATCTACAGTCTGCTCAATTAAGTCCGACTGTTGTTCCAATTTATCTTCTAAATGAATTTCATCTCCTTCATTCTGGTAAATAACCTGATGAAGTGAACATACATCCTGACCGGATTCCATAGCCATAAGGATATCGGATTCATCCATATCTAAGGTTGTTGCGATTTCTTTTAATGTTGGTTCTCTATTATATAATTTTTCATAATGTTCTTTCTCTCTTTTTATTTTATAGGAAGCTTCTTTCAGACTTCTACTTACTTTTACAAGACCATCGTCTCTTAAAAACCGTTTGATTTCTCCCATAATTAACGGAACAGCATATGTGGAAAACTTTACTTTTCTCTCAAGATCAAAGTTGTCAATACATTTTAAAAGACCAATACTTCCAATCTGAAACAAATCTTCTTTATCATACCCTCGCCCCTGAAAACGTTTTACTACACTCCATATCAATCCTGTATTTTCTTCTACTAATATTTCCTGTGCCTTTTTATTTCCTTCTTTTGCCTGCCTGATCAATTCACAGGTCCTCTCCACACTCTTCCCCCTTTCCCATGATTTTTATGAGTTTTACAGTTGTCCCCTTCCCCGGTTCACTTTTTACGGTTATCTCATCTGAGAAAGCTTCCATGAATGTAAATCCCATACCAGAGCGTTCTTGTGTATGTAACGTTGTATACAATGGCTGCATTGATTTTTTCACATCTTTGATTCCCACACCATAATCTGTGATGATCACTGTAATCTTTTTATTTTCCCGCTTAAAATACGCCTCGATATCTCCACCGGACTCTGGATATGCGTGAATAATAGCATTAGTAACTGCTTCTGAAACTGCTGTTTTAAAATCTGAGATTTCTTCTAGTGTCGGGTCTAAGATAGATACGAAAACGGCTGCCGTTGTCCGGACAATTCTTTCATTTTCCGGATGATTTCGGAACACCATTTTTAAGCTGTTTCCTGTTTCTCCTGCCTGTCTCATTCGTATACCTCCTTTACTTCTTCAATCGTGTCTAAAACGGTAACTACATTCTGTATTCCAGACATTTCCAGCATCTTTCGAATAATTTCATTCCCGCCAAACAAATATACTTTTCCATTAATCGGATGAATCTGTCTCACCCTTCCAAGTATTAATCCGATTCCTGAACTATCCATAAATGAGGTATCCGAAAAATCAAAAATAATATCCCGGATAATAAAGTTCATAAAACTTCTCTCACATTCCTGCCTTATTTGCTCCGCCTGACAATGATCAATTTCTTTTGGCAGACGAATGACCAGACATTGATTTTTTACATGACAACAATTCATTTTGACACTGCCTCCCTTTCTGACTTTTTGGTCCTGGTATCATTCTATAAAAAACAAAAAAATAAGTCCGACATATTCTGTCGAACTTATTTTTATTTATAATGTTTTTAAAAATAGCAATAATTATTCGTTATCATCAGCAGTATCTGTACTAAAATCCTCTTCTGTTGTACTCTTTGAACTGCTCTTCTTGGATTCAGAAGAATCTGTGCTGTCATCATCACTGTCTGACTTTGAATCAGAAGACTTCGTGCTGCCACCCTTTGCTTTGGCTGCTGCTTCTTTTGCAGAATTCACTGTCATTCCAAGACCATAGTTCGCAGCTTTTCGAATCAGATCACTATCTCCGGAATTATTAATAATATCATAGAAATATTCTTTCGCTTTTTCTGTATTCTTATTCAGCTTTGTATAACATCTTGCGATCTGATACTGTGTACTGTAACTCTTATCATACTTATAAGATAACTCAAAATCTTCTAAGGCATCTTCATACTTATAAGACTTATAAGATGCATCTCCACTGTTATATAACTGTGTAGCTGCATTCTGGAATGCCTTATCTTTCATGGATGTATATAACTTCTTTGCCGTAGATGATGGTAAAGAGTCTTTATCTACTTTTAAAAGATGTTTTGCACATTCTACATAGTTACCGCTTGAGTATGCCTGACTTGCCTTTAAGATGCTGTCATACATACTGTCCTCACCATTAGAACCTTCATATACTTTAAGACGCTTTGTAAGCTTCTTATTCTTCTTCTGAAGACTCTTCTTATCATCCTTTAATGTATTAATCTCTGCATCTTTTTTATTGGTTGTCTGGCTATATTCCTTCTTTAAGTTATTATAATCAACACTTACACTTGCCTTAACGCTTGGAATAACAAGTACAAACATGGCAACAACGCCGATTGCAAGACCAATTAACATATAAACAAACTGTTTCCATGTTTCTTTATTCGGATCTTCATAATGGTCTACTGGACGAACATTTTTAAGATTCTCATTATCCGGCTTTAAAGCATCTGCAGGAATCTTCTCTGCCACTGTTTCCGGATTCTCTCCGATTTCTTTTAAATACCGACGAGCTGTCGTATTATATCTGTCAATCGCAAGGGCATTATTTAAATCTGCCTGTGCAGAGGCATTATCACCTGCACGCATATGAAGTAAAGCAAATAATAAATGTGCATTCACGAAGTTCGGAGTGACACTAAGTACCTTCTTTACCTGAATCATCGCAAGATCATCACTTCCCTGCTTTGCATAGGAAAGTGCTGCATTATACTTCTTTGCTGTTTCATTAATCTCTTCAAATACTGCTGGATGCTCTTCCATCTGTTTGATATAAAGATTCGCGATGTTCTCTTCTACGGAAGAAAGCTTCGCACTGACTTTCCATTGGATATATGCCTTGCCACCTTCACCCATCTCATTATAAACAAGACCGAGAAGATTTCTTGCATTCTTATGAGACTTATTATAAGTAAGAGCCTTCTTTAAATACATCTCCGCTCCACTTAAATCATGCATCTGCGCCTTTTCAAGACCGATGTTATAATAATAATCTGCAGTATTTAACGCTTTCGCTATGTGTTTATTGTCAAAGCCGCAGGCATTACAGTATCTTCCCACACCAACTGGCCGACCACATTTAATACACTTCATTGAATTCCTCCTAGATCAGACTGTTGTTTCTTTTATTTCTATCAGATGAGCTTTACTTAGAAGCTTTCTTTCCTTCACGCTCTGATACCAGTTCTTCTACAAGATCAGTGATATCTTTAACGTCATCACTAAAAAGTTCATCTTCTCCAATCTCAACACCTACTGCTGGTTTAAATTTCCTTAATTCTAAATCAAAATCAAACATGATATATCCTCACTTTCAAAAAATTGTTGTCGCAAAATCTTTAATCTCTCCTGCCAAATACAGTGATCCGAGACATAAAAGATTCTCATATTCTCTATCCTTTAAAGCTGTCTCAAATGCTGTCCTTGCATTATCGTATTCGTATATCGGACACCCTGCTGTCTCTTCTTTAAAACACTGTTTTACTGCAACAGTATCCGCTCCTCTTGCGCTGTCAATCTTTGTAATGTATATTCTTTTCCAGGGAAGCCTGCCTAGTACACGAATCATCTCAGAATAATCTTTATCTGAACAAACTGCAAATAATAAGAGCCACTCCTTATCAGAATCAGTCAAACTGTTATAAATCTGATGAACCGCTCCCGGATTATGTGCCCCATCCACATAAACATTCTCTGCAATCTCTTCCATCCTTCCAGGCCAGTACATCTTTACAATTCCTTCTCTTATCACATCCTGTGATACTTCCGGTAAAAGAACCTTTACGGCAAGTACCGCTAAGGCAGCATTCTGCACCTGATAGGAAGCATAACTTTTTACTTTTAAGTTGCTTATCTTATAATAACGGCTATTGATAGAAAAATCAATCGTATTCTCACATTTTTTTAAAATTGTAAGCTCTTGCGATTTCAGCCCATAAACAGGCGCATTTTTTTCTTTCGCAGTTCTTTCGATCACTGAAAAAGCACCATTTTCTTCATCAATCGCGACAACCGGAATCCCCTCTTTTATGATTCCTGCTTTTTCCGCTGCAATCTGCTCTATCGTATCGCCAAGAATTTCTGTGTGATCATAACTAATGGAAGTTATGACAGAAAGTACCGGATTTGAAAGAACGGTTGCATCCAGTCTTCCTCCAAGTCCTGTCTCCAAAATACAATAATCTATTGCTTTTTCTGAAAAAATAAGCATGCCCATAAAAAAAAGTATTTCAAAGAACGTAAGCGACTGCAAACCTTTCTCCTCGCCCTTCACCATATAGTCTTTTACACTGCACCAGGCGTTGATCAGCTCTTCATCGGAACATTCTTTAAAATTAATACGAAATCTTTCATTAATTTTTATTAAATGAGGCGAAGTAAACAATGCAGTCGTATACCCTGCCTGCCGTAAAATCGAATCAATATACGCACTGACGGATCCCTTACCATTTGTCCCTGCAATATGAATCACCCGGAGATTCCTTTCCGGGTGATTCGCCAGTTCAAGATAAGCGGAAAGATTAGACAGGCTTGCTTTTGCACCGAACTTCGGAATCTCGTTGAGCTCCCGTTCTATTTCGCTGTATGTCATCATTCCTAAATCCTTCTTATCGCTATTTATTTCTTAAGCTGAGAAAGACGTTCCGCAACCTGTGCTGCCATTGCAGTATACTTCTCTAACTTTTCTTTTTCTGCCTCTACCTTTGCTGCCGGTGCTTTGCTTACAAATCTCTCATTAGAAAGCATTCCCTTTGCACGCTTAATTTCTCCTTCGAGACGGCCTGCTTCTTTTTCAAGACGGGCAATTTCTTTTTCAACATCAACAAGTTCTGCAAACGGCATATAAATAACTGCATCAGGAATCACTGTAGATACTGCATCCTCTGCAATGCCTGCTTTATCTGCCTGTACATGAACTTCACTTGCATATCCAAGTGTTGCAAAGAATACTTTAGAATCCTCAAATACTCTGCGAACTTCTTCTTTTTCAGATACAACATAGACACTTGCTTTCTTGCTCGGTGGTACATTCATATCTGCACGAAGATTACGAATATTTCTTACAGCATTCTTAATCATCTCTACTTCATTTTCTTCAGCCTTGAAGTCAAACTCTTCTTCAAAAACAGGCCATTCAGAAACCATAATGGACTCTTCTTCATCCTGAAGACTGCAGAAGATTTCTTCTGTGATAAATGGCATATATGGATGTAACAACTTCAGAGAAATCGTTAATACTTTCTTTAATGTAAAGAGCGCTGCTGCTTTCGTCGTATCTTCCTCATTATAGAGTCTTGGTTTTACCATCTCGATATACCAGTCACAGAACTCTTCCCAGATAAAGTCATTTAACTTGGCAACAGCAACACCGAAATCGTATTTTTCCATATTGTCTGTCACTTCTTTTACCAGAGAATTCGCTTTGGATAAAATCCATTTATCAGCCGGTGTCAGGTCTGCAAGAGATACGTTGCTTAAGTCCGCTTTTTCAATATTCATCAACATAAATCTGGAAGCATTCCATACTTTATTAGCGAAGTTTCTGCTTGCAATAATCTTCTTCTCTGAATAACGCATATCATTACCCGGAGCATTACCTGTTACTAATGTAAGGCGAAGTGCATCGGCACCATACTGTTCAATGATCTCTAATGGATCGATACCATTTCCAAGAGACTTACTCATCTTACGGCCCTGTTCATCACGAACCAGACCATGAATAAGTACGTCACTAAATGGACATTTACCTGTCTGTTCATATCCTGAGAATACCATACGGATTACCCAGAAGAAAATAATATCGTATCCTGTTACAAGAACATTCGTAGGATAGAAATAATCAAGATCTTCTGTCTTTTCCGGCCAGCCTAATGTGGAAAATGGCCATAAAGCAGAACTAAACCATGTATCTAATGTATCCTCATCCTGTGTAAAATGAGTACATCCACACTTTGGACATACGGATGGCATTTCTTTCGCTACAACAATCTCCCCACATTCATCACAATAATATGCAGGAATTCTGTGTCCCCACCATAACTGTCTTGAAATACACCAGTCACGAATATTCTCTAACCAGTGCAGATACGTACGGTCAAAATGACCCGGTACAAAACGAAGATCTCCGTTCTTTACTGCTTCGATCGCAGGCTTTGCCATCTCGCTCATCTTTACGAACCACTGTTTTTTCACCATTGGTTCCACTGTAGTATGACAGCGGTCATGAGTTCCTACGTTATGTTCATGCGCTTCAATACGTACAAGATATCCTTCTTCTTCTAACTCTTTTACGATAGCCTTTCTTGCCTCGTAACGATCCATTCCTGCGAACTTTCCACCATTTTCGTTAATCGTTCCGTCATCATTTAAAATATTGATTTCTTCTAAGTTGTGACGCTTTCCAACTTCAAAGTCGTTAGGATCATGTGCTGGTGTAATCTTTACTGCACCTGTACCAAATTCTTTATCTACATAAGAATCCGCAACAATCGGAATCTCCTTATTTACGATTGGAAGGAGTACCATCTTTCCAACTAAATCTTTATATCTCTCATCATCCGGATGTACTGCGATCGCAGTATCTCCAAGCATTGTCTCAGGACGAGTAGTCGCAATCTCGATATATTTATCTGTTCCAACGATCGGATAGTTAATATGCCAGAAATGTCCTGCCTGATCCTCATATTCTACCTCAGCATCAGAAATAGATGTCTGGCATACCGGACACCAGTTGATAATTCTTGAGCCCTGATAAATATATCCCTTTTCGTAAAGGCGGATAAATACTTCCTGTACTGCTTTAGAACAGCCTTCATCCATTGTAAAACGTTCTCTGTCCCAATCAGCGGAAGAACCAAGCTTCTTTAACTGGCTGACAATACGTCCGCCGTACTCTTCTTTCCACTCCCAGGTACGCTTTAAGAATCCTTCACGTCCAAGTTCTTCTTTATCAATGCCTTCTTCTTTTAATTTGTTTGTAACCTTTACCTCAGTTGCGATACTTGCATGGTCTGTTCCTGGCTGCCATAAAGCATTATATCCCTGCATTCTCTTAAATCGAATGAGAATATCCTGCAGTGTATTATCTAACGCATGTCCCATATGCAGCTGCCCTGTAATATTTGGCGGCGGCATTACAATTGTAAATGGTTTCTTGCTGCGATCTACTTCTGCATGGAAATACTTCTTATCCATCCATTTTTTATAAAGTCTGTCCTCAATCTCTGATGGATTGTAGGTTTTGTTCATTTCTGTTGCCATGTTGTGGTTTCCTCCTAGTTTTTATCATATATGCCAGGCATTCCTTATTGGTATGTCCCTATAAATCTCCTGACATTCTAACTCTGATGTTATATCGTAAATAACGTACCAGCTACCATAGTATAACTTATTTGCGCATTTGTCACTAATATTTTTTATTTAAATTTCTATTTCTTTGCGAAAATCTCTCTGCAGGCTTCGAACCAGACGCTTTTTCTTTATTTTAGCCTCTTCTTCTTTTCCATTTTCATTTAAAAATACTATTTTTTTATAGATTTCCGATACCGCATTATATTGAAAATCTTCCTGATATTCTGCAAACTTTTCCTCAAATGCATCAAGTAACATATCGGAATCCTCAAATTCCTTCAATTCTTCTCCTGCTGCTTCGATTCCTTCTAACAATGCCGTAATCGCATAATAATAAAAAAGAGATTTCTCCTCGCCTAAATGCTGATATGCCTTGATAAAAGCAATCTTTGCATTCTGAAAACGAAAAAGTTTTGATTCCGCGATTCCAATATTATGATAGATCCGCCCAATCTCATTTTTTTCCAAGTCTTTTTCTACAAGAGCTTCCTGATAACTTTCCAGCGCTCTTGCTGATCTGCCTGACCTTACAAGCAGGTCGCCCATCCATTTTTTCTGCCGGTAAACCGGAGCATTCATAAGGCTTCGATACTCATCTAAAATATCTCTTATCTCATCTTCATTAAAATAATGCCCTTCTCGAAATAATGCAGAAAAGTACTTCATCTGGTCCTTTTCCGGATCTGTCAGACGAATCAGCTGCTTATATAACTTTTCCAGCCCCAGTTCATCCCTGAGATATACGAGCAGATCCTCTCCGGGAAGTGTATGGATATAGCAGATCATATGTCTTTTTAAATAATAACAAAGTTCCTCATAGGAAAAAATCTGTATTCCGGTATCTTCAAAATAATATCCTTTTTTTCCAATCTTACCAATACAGATAAGTGACTCTCTCATCTTCCTTACCTCTTTCCCTCCGTAATGATCTTTTATTACGAAATTAACTTAATTACGAAATTAATTTAAATGGAAAGACTGTAATCTTTCCTGTTGCCGGAAACATTTCTCCAAACCCCATATCTTTCAGTAAAATCACTCCCTCCACCGAAGAAGTAAACCGAACTTCTATGCGGATCCTCGTCGTTTTAGGCGGACGCTTCGGCAATCCTTTTATATCACAGGCAGCTCCCTCGATTTCATTTTCCTTCGTATTATGATAGAAAAAATCTACCCGCTGGCTTTTATCAAGAATAATATCCACACTGCCATGCGTATTATACCACTCTCTTCCTATGGATGTTATCGGTACATACTGCGGCTTCCCTGCCTCTGTTGTAATCACTCCCACCGTATGGTAGACCATATCCGGTCCATCCATGAGAATCATTCCCTCATCCATAAGCTCGATCGGGTGGATTCCCAGAAGACAGGCTCCGTTCGCATACAGATTTTGTCCTAGAAATACTCTTCTTCCGGCACAAAGATAGGTCAGCGTTTTCTTCATCCAGTTTCCTTCAAATCCACTTCCTGTAAGGAAAATAATATTTGCCGGGGTCTTTACAAGAAAACGCTTCACCATCTGTCCAAAATTCGCATCCTGTTCTGGTGTTCCTTCCACTACCCGATATTCATTAAGATCAATCTGTTTTTCTACTGCCCGATAGGCCTTCTGTCTTGAACGGCGTATCTGATCGATCAATACATAACTCAGCTGGTTATCATGATAATCTAATAAAAGTGTATTGCGATCCCACATAATTCGTTCCTGATGGAATACATATTCTGCAAATGCTCTGAAATGTGTGATGATCTTTACTGTATGAAACTTTAAAAACTCTTCACTTACACTTTCTTTTAATTTATCTCTGTTTTCTTCGGATGGATCTTGCATGGAAAAATGAACCGCCTGATAATCAGACCATTGATATTCTTTTTCCTTCATATACTCTTCCACCAGATGGATTCCTGTCTCTATATATGCCTCTTGCTGCTCTTTTGCTATTGGGAAACTTTCTTCGGACATTTCTTCTTGTCCTTCCCTGTATATGCTAAACTGTACAGAAGTTTTCCCCAGATCAATTCCCGCATATTTTTTTGTATCCAGTTCTTCCATTTATATTATAAACCTCTCAATCTGTTTTTCTGAACCACTATACACTGGTTTATCTACAAAAGCTTCATACACTGGTCTGCAAAAAAAGTTTTTAAAAGATATTCTTTTAACTCTGGCAGTGATGCTTCTTCCGTATCTAAATAATTCAATGTAAAGAAACGGCTTTCCTCTCCATCTTCATATTCAAATGTTTCAAATTCCAGGGCATTCTCATCCGCAACTAGCTTTCCGTCTGCTTCTAGACGATACTTTACATGATCTCTCTGGAAGAAATTCATATGACAGACATACATTCCCGGAAGAACTTCTTCCAAATTCAGATTACGGAAAGAATATTGTTCACCATCAATCTGATAATTCAATATAACATGCTGCCCTGCACGTCCTCTATATGTCAGGAATGTCAATTCTCTGTAATAGATTGGAAAATGAACCCACTGTGCATACGCATGGTAAATCGGAAGATAAAACTTTTCCTGCAAAAAGCCTTCTATAATGTATACTGCCGTATCTTTAATGGTATCGTACCATTCTTCTCTTCCGGCAAAATAATACAGGAAATGAATTCTGGAATGTCGGTTTTCCATGCGGCCATTTACAATCTCCTGACCAATTGCCATATGCATAAAATCATTCAGCTCCATGGAACTTTCTAATTCTTTCATCGATGCATATTCCAGATAACGGTCAATCAGATCATCTCCCTCATTAGTCTGATAGAACGATTCAAATACCGGAAATACACCTTCTGTATCATTACCAGTAAACATGACCTGTTCAAGAACCTTTCGCTCAAAATCAGCCGTTTCAAGGCCAAAGCGCCTGCCTCTTTCCCAAATATCCAAAAGCACTGCTGTTTCACCCTGAAAATGCTTCATCAGATACGTCAGTGTATCTTTGTTACACTTCTTTCGAATAAATGCCGCATACGCTAAGGAAAGTGTTTCCTCGTCCTTCTTTCCCTGATAATATTGTGCACCAAAGGATGCCAGACGGAGAATCTTTGCGGAACCCATTATATCACATCCATATAATTCGATTCCAAAGAAAGCCTCCTCCATCATGCCGACTTCCATATAATAATCCATTAATGTCTTCCTAAATTCTACAGAAATATTCGAGTAATCAATCTTTCCAAGCCATCTGGCCAGGCTTCGCTTTTCCTGATGATTCTCATAATAGGTAAGCAGCTTCTCAACTGCCTCTGTCTGAATCCAACGTACAAAATCATCGTTAAATGTAAGCTGCTGAAGAACGGCTATGCCATCTTCTTTGATTCCCTCGTTCATCTTTTCTGATTCCATTAATAAAATCTTCTTATTAGAAAGGTTACGGCGAATCCATTCTTTTTCAAACTGTTCTGTTGATAAGAACGGCTTTAACTGATATTGAATATCTCTGACATATCTCTGCTCATTATTATCTACAAAATAAAATACAGCTCTGCTATTATATACTTCTACATTGCTTACCCCCGCCGAAAGTGGATAGTATCTTTCCTGTTCTGTTTCCGGACAGGAAACATAGACGCCACTGATATGCGGATTATTACAGATCAGCTTATGATAAAATAAAATATCACATACTGACTTCCAGTTATCCGGCTTTTCAAGAACTTCTTTTTGAAAACAAGTATACAGATATGCCAGATGTTCATTAATTCTTCCTTTTAACAGCTGTTCTTCCACAAATGGAAGCATTTTGGAATAATATGCACCGTATACTTCTTCATAACTTTCTTTATTACGCAGTACATTACTATAAAGATATGCCTTTTCCAGATAATCAAGGCTGTTACTATAAGTAAAATAAATAAGCACTCTCTGCGGAATAATATCATATGTTGTAAAGTCCATACTGCGGATAAAGAATTCATTCAATCCTATGATCTTAAGATTTGCCTCCACTGCAAGACGGAAGTATTCATGGTATTCCTTCCCTGTTCGATTCCCTTTTATAAGAAGGGAACAGATTACCTGTAAAAACTGTTCATCCGGTTCAACACCATATAGCTTCTGTGCAATATAAAATACTGCCTTATTATAAAACTTCATCTTTAAAGCAAGCCGGGCAAACTGATAGGAAAGTGCCAGTGAAATATAGCCGTATCTTACTCCCCATCGGAAAATACTGATTTCAAACTTGCCAAGCTCTTCCATATAATTTGGATTCTCATTTAAAATATCACAAGCTTCAAAGTATAATAAGCTGCTATTATTTCCATCTTCAAATAATTGTCGTATTGTATCATACTGAAGCCGCTTATTATACACATACTCTCTATCAAGATAAATGAGCATCCACAGCGCCTCTGCCTTATATTCTGATAATTCGTAAAATTCTCTTATTCCGGTGACCGCCTTGCTGATCACCTCCGGAGTCCGGTAATACATTGCTTTAAGATAAAGAAAATAATTCGCTTCTAACGGTTTAAAACCGCCTTTTTGTGCAATCTCTTCTAAAGCTTCCATCGCCGCCTTCGCCTCTTCCTGCTGTTCTTCCATTAACAGGAAATGCATTCGGTAAAGCTTCCATTCATTCTCTTCAGTAGAACGATACAATTCTTTTAAAACCTGTCCAGAATCTTCCGCAAAATCTTCAAATCCAATACTTCCTGTCCTAAAATACAGATAATTATGCATAAGTTCTGCCCGCTTCTTCTTTAATAAAAGCTTCTGTTCTTTATCCTTTATCAAAGCAGAAGACTCTGTCCACCATTCAACCGGAATCTTTATATCCTGCCGAACTGTATCGATTCGTATAACATCGCTTCCATTCCGAAGATTCTGTTTCTTCTCTATCGTAAATGAAAACGTTCCTTCTGTAAAATCATCACTGGAAAAACGGCTCACAGATGGCTGAACCTGTCCCTTTTCACTGTAAATTCTTCCTTCTACATATCCTGCTGAAGTAAGTGCTATTGACAAAGTAGTCTGCGTATCGCTCTCTTCCATTACAATCTTTTCACCAGATACTTCAAGAAACGTCGGTTCTTTATATCCTGCCGCTGTAAGAAATTCTTCTAAGATAAGACTTCTTGATCTGCTCTTCATGAGACTGTGATATAAGCTCTTTTGCTCTGGAAGATGTTCCAGAAATACTTTTTCAAAATTCGGCAGGAAAAATAATTCCATCGCCTCTTTTCGATTCTCTCTATAAATATCTACGAATTCTTCCATCGTAGATATTCTTCCCTTTGAAGTTTCTATATATTTATGTATGACCTTGACAGAGTAAGGAATCGTATATTCGCCCCCATTGGTAATGAGAACTATGTCTCCTTCAAAACTGCTATCCGCCGTTGCCAGCTTGCCTTTAAAATAAAAAGGAATCTCCTGACGGATTCCCGCAAACCGCTCTACTTCTACTGCCATCTTATCGCTGGTTGTACATACATATCCTTCTATCGGAATCTTATTCTCACTCTCAATGAAAAAGGAATCTTTGTAAACTCGTCCCTCTTCCACCTCAATATCCAGACTCGTAATGGAAAGGCTTACGATTGGCGTTGTATCGTTATTCACCTGGTTTATTATATTAATTTCTTCTTTCACGTCCTATATCCTTCCCTTTTCCATGATATGTCATATTATAGCAAACATTGCTCTATTTTTAAACAGATACAAAAGTTTTTTCCTAATTTATTTTTAAATAAATTTCTAACATTTTTCATAACTTTTTGTGCTATTTTAGACAAATCCAAATGATTGTCCTTTGACATTAAAAAGGCTTCGTCTTAGTATTGATTTAGTTATTTTATTATTTTGGTGAAGTGCGCCCATAATAAGATTATGGCAGTTTCACAATACCGTTTCATACGAAGGTGTACCGTATTAGTGAAGCTACAATAAGTACCAAGCCAAGATACAGGAGGTTGAACAAATGAAAAAACTATTGACCGGACTTTCTGCTTTTCTGCTGTTTAGTCCACTCCATGTATTTGCTGCTGACGGAGCGCTCTCTGATACTGCACTTGGAACTACACTTCCTCTTTGGAGTTGTATTCCTTTTGCTGGAATGCTCCTGAGTATTGCCATATTTCCTCTGATAAAAGAAGAATGGTGGGAAAAGCATAAACCCTGGGTCGTTGCTTTCTGGTCTCTTTTATTTCTCATTCCATTCGCTGTAATCTTCGGTGGACATATTGCATTAGAACATTTAATAGAAGTAACACTCGGTGATTATCTTACCTTTATTGTTCTTCTGTTTGGTCTGTTCTGTGTTGCCGGTAACATCAGTTTACAAGGTGATCTGACCGGTAACCCAAAAGTAAATGTTGTATTACTCCTCATCGGAACCCTGCTTTCGAGCTGGATTGGAACAACCGGAGCAAGTATGCTCATGATCCGCCCGATCATAAGAGCAAATAAATGGCGGCAGCGCAAAGTGCAGATTATGGTATTTTTCATTTTCCTTATTTCTAATATCGGCGGCTGTCTCACACCGGTAGGTGATCCGCCTCTTTTAATGGGATTTATGAACGGTGTTGGATTCTTCTGGAGTCTTAATCTGCTTCCTGTAATGCTCTTGAATGTTCTTATCCTGCTTACTCTGTTTTTCCTGATTGATACAAAAGCATACAAGAAGGATATCGCTGATGGTTTTAAACCAGAGATTCGTCCGGAAAGCGAGCGTGTCAAACTTCACTTAGATGGTGCTCACAACATTGCCTTTATGCTTATCATTGTTGCAGCAGTTATTTTAAGCGGTGTCCTTCCTACAACGTTTCCTGTTTTCAGTGAAGGACTTACGATCATGGGAGTAACTTTATCCTATGCTTCCATTATTGAAATTATAATGATACTTGCTTCCGCCTATCTTTCTTTTAAAACAACAAAGAAGGAAATCCGAGACAGCAACCACTTTACCTGGGATGCCATCGAAGAAGTTGCCATTCTTTTCATCGGTATCTTTATCACCATGATCCCGGCACTTCTTATTCTGAAAGCACGAGGTGCTGATCTTGGATTGACACAGCCATGGCAGTTCTTCTGGATAACCGGAGCACTATCAAGCTTCCTTGATAACACGCCAACTTACCTGGTATTCTTTACTACCGCAGCTTCTCTTGGATTTAGCTCCGGTGTACAAACATTGACCAGTTTTATTCCGAAGGTGGTTCTGATGGCGATTTCCTGTGGTGCCGTATTTATGGGTGCCAATACCTATATCGGTAATGCTCCAAACTTTATGGTACGCTCTATTGCAGAAGAAAACGGTATCAAGATGCCATCCTTCTTTGGATATATGTTCTGGTCACTCAGTTGTCTGATTCCGGTATTTTTAATCGATATGCTGATTTTCTTCCTATAATATTTTAAGTAAGATTTTAGGCAGGCTTTTAAAATATAAAAATATAAATAAAAATCTCAGTATAGTCTCTGTGGTGATGCTCATCACAAATACTATACTGAGATTTTTTATTTACAATCCTTCTTCTTATTAACACGAAAGCTACTTACCTTACATTATTATTCCCGAAGAGAATCATCTTTTATCGTACCGTTTTTCAAAAATGGTTCTACAAGCTTCTCCCACTCGTACTGCCATAATATCTCAGAACCCTTTGGTGTATCTTCCTGTCGCCCCATAAACTGGCTGAGATATACTCCATGTTCCTTCCAGGCTTTCCCGTTTGTCGCAGCATTTAGTATGACCGGCTGCAAGTTATCCATCGTATGTGCAAATCTGGATTCCGGTGTATTCTTTGCCTCGAATTCTTCCCAGATTGCTTTTAACTTTGCTCCCTGATCTTCCGGCAAAAGACCATACAGCCTTTTGGCTGCCTTCTGCTCTCTTTGGGCCTGGGTCTTCTTTCCGTCTTCATCATAAGCATATGTATCACCGGCATCAATTTCAACCACATCATGAAACAGCACCATGACCATTGTTTTTAACACATCAATCGGTTCGTTGGCATATTCTGATAAGAGAAACGTCATTAATGCCAGATGCCATGCATGTTCCGCATCATTCTCTTTCCTCTTTCCATCTGATAAATAAGTCTGCCTGCCAATAAACTTTTCTTTATCCATCTCGCGGATAAAGTTGATCTGCTGTTCTAATCGTTTTGTCTGTTCTGAAAATGTATTTGTATTTTCCGATTGTTTTTCTGTATTCATTCTTACTCTTTTACTCTCTTCTAAGGTTTCCTTAACGTATTCTTATCTTTCGGATTTCTGACCAGCCAGACCAGGATTTCACCCCAGCCTTTTTATAAGAATAGCGCACCCGAAAATAATATACTTTCTTTTTTAACTGTTTAGTAATAAGGCTCCCATTTTTACGGCTTACCGATACTTTTTTTGCCTTTTTAAAACGAGCGTTTGTCGCATACTGAACCTGATACGTTGTTGTGTATGTTCTTTTTTTCCAGAAAACCTTTGCTTTTCTTTTGGTGTTGCGCCGTACCTTTACTTCTTTCAGTGGCTTTAAGAAATATGCTTTCTTTACTGAGCTGAATCCTCCAAACACGCCCCCGTTATATGCCCGTACTTTATAAGAATACTTCTTACCCTGCTTAACCTTTTTATCAATGTAAAAATCTTTTGAAGAAGACACGACCGCTACCTTTTTCCATGATCCCTTATTCTTTCTTCTATAAACATAATAGGAATCTGCACCGTATGCCTTTTTCCAGCTAACTTTGATTCCCTTCTTTACATTGGATACACTTTTCAGTGTTGTACGGAAAATAACGATATACCGCTTATGGGAGATTCCTCTTTGAAACAGATTCGTCATGATCGGACAGCCCCATCCATAATAACTGTCCTTTCCTTTGGAACCAAGATCCCTGCAGTATAATTTTAATTCCCGATAAATACCATCTACCGATAAATTAGACTGCATCATTTTTAAATAAGCAATCGCCGCTGTAATATGAGGTGCTGCCATAGATGTTCCTGACATTGTCGCAAAGTTCCCTTTATAGTAAGCGCTGACAATACCACTTCCCGGAGCCGTAAAGTCAATGGCACTTCCACGATTGGAGTAATAGGCAAGCTGCTTGCTTGAATAATCAATTGCTGAAACAGCGATTGTCTTACTATAGCAGGCCGGATAACAATAACGAACATCCACACCTTTACTTCCACCTTCTCCATTACCGGCAGCGCAGCAAATAGGAATTCCTCTATTATATGCCTTATCAATTGTCGAATCAAGATAATCATATAAGCTGGCATTCACATCAATAAATCCCATACTCAGATTTACGACATCGGCATTTTTGCTGACAGCGTACTGCAATGCTGTCTTTATCGTCAGCAAAGAGGACTTTCCTTCATTATTAGATACTCTAAGCACTAACAATTCAACATTTGCCGGCGTAGCATCTGCGATAATCCCACTTACATGGGTACCATGTCCAAAGGTATCCTGTACATTATGATTATTCCCAAAGAAATTATAACTTTGTGAAGAAACTTTTCGTCCTGCAAACAAAACATTTGACGTATCAATTCCTGTATCAACTACCGCAACGGTGACACGTCTCGTATACCCGTTTGAGGCAGCCTGCTTCTTCAATTCATTCAATCCCATATAATCGCTTCCCCAGGAATAGGTTCCCTGGCCATTCTCTCCCCCCTGAGAAAGAGGAAGTCCCATCGTAGAATCTTCAACAGAAACTACTTTATCCGGATAACAGGATGAATAGGTCCGACTTAACTGCTGAAAGGCTTCTTCCGTTTTTTCCTCTGAATCATACTGTAAAATCGTTTCATGATCCATTTCATTGACATAAACTTCTGATGCACCACAAGTATCCTTTACCTGATCACTTTCCACAATAAGACGCTTCGTCTGATATGGTGCGGTCACTTCTAAATCTCCGTCCGTATTCTCTTTGACTTCATATACGCCATCCTGCTTATCAAGATAATTATCTAAAACATCTTCTGACTTTGTTATACTCTTTGCTTTTGAAGAACTAACATCAAATGTATCTGAAACCTGCTCCTGTTCTCCATCTTTTTCCATCGTATCTGTTCCCGGAGTAATTACCATTTTTTCAAAATAATCATCATCCCATGTATCTGATATCAAAGCGGATATCTGTTTATAATCCGTAACATCCTGTTTGGTTCCTGATACTTCTGCTGCATCTGTAATACGAAAAGAGAAAAAAGCACACAGTATACAAATCATCGTTACAGCTGTTATTTTCTTCCACATGTTATTCACCTCCGGGGATATACCATAATCTACTGCACGCCTGCTTCTCGAAAAAGAGCATTCACGACCGTATGGTATTCCGCAACTGTCTTTGCCTTCTTTATCTTCTTTCCATACTTCTCACATTCCGGGAAAAGTGGAATCATATAAGACCATACTTCTTTTAATTTAAACAAAACATTTCTTCCGCCAGACATAATATATTCATATCCATAGCACAACTCATCCAGAAATGCCTTCCATCTGGCATAATCTATGTCTTTTTTTGAAAATTCTAAGCTTTTATCTCCTGCACAGTCAAAACTTTCTGTAAGCTGAGGATTCGCGATCATTCCCCGGCCGACCATCACAGCCGACAGTTTAGGAAATCGCTTTGTTACTTCCTGTACATCCTGCGCACAAAATATATCTCCGTTATAACAGACTGGATGTATACTTTGTGAAAAACCTTCTGCAAAAGCCTCGTAGTTTACCGGATTCTTATAGTAATCTTCTCTTACCCTTGCATGAATGATCACTTCCGAAATCGGAAACTGATTATACAGAGAGATCAAGTCTTTTATTTCTTCTGGCTTCTCCATGCCAAGTCTTGTCTTTACAGAAACAGCTAGGTTCACTCCCGAAAAAACTTCATCAAAAAAAGCTTTCATCCCATCAAGATCTGACAAAAAACCACTTCCCTTTTTCTTAGAAACAACCGTTCCGGATGGACATCCCAGATTAAGGTTCACTTCCTTATACCCAAGCTCTCCCATCATCTGTGCCACTTTTATAAAATCTTCTGACTTATTCGTAAGAATCTGCGGCACAACTACGATATCCTGATTATGTTCCGGCAAAATGTCATTCTTCTCTCTGGTATTTAAGCCTTTTTTCGGTTTTGGGGTCACAAACGGAGTAAAATATTTATCTACTCCATGAAAAAACTTATGATGTGCATTACGATAAATATACCCGGTAATCCCTTCAAGAGGTGCAGCGTAACACTGCACCTTATGTTTGTTTTCCACTATTTAAGCCTCTTTAATACTTCTACCGTATATTCATAAATTCTCTTTGTACTTGAAATGGAGAGACGTTCCTGTGGTGTATGAATGTCAAAAATGTCTGGTCCATAAGATACACAATCAAGACCCGGCATCTTCTCGGAGAATAATCCGCACTCAACACCAGCATGGATTACTTCCATTACAGGCTCTTTTTTATACATTTCACGATAAGTATCTCCCATTAAAATACGTAGCTTGGAATCTTCTACATATTCCCATGCAGGATAATCACCGGAACGGCTTACCTTTCCGCCAAGACTTTCTGTCAAACATACTAATCTATCATAAAGCTCTTCTTTCTCACTTGCTACGCTGCTTCGTACAGAAAATACAAGAGAAACGGTATCTGCTTTTGTTTCTAAAATACCAGGATTTAAAGAAGTCTGTACAAGCCCTTCCATATCCTTACTCATCTTCTGCACACCCCAAGGGAATGTACGAAGTGCTGTGATTACTGCATTACCACAGACATCCGTCATAGGAAGCACACCGTCAACACTTTCTGCATCCTCTTTAGAAAGCTCTAAAAATCCTTCAATAGACATGCCTGCATCTGTCTTATGGTATTCTTTTTCAATGATTCCCTGCTGTTCCTTAAGGATATCCATGAAAAGATCTTCCTGACCCGGTGCAAACATAAGGATTGCTCTTGCACTTCTTGTAATCGCATTATCTTTTAATCCACCATCTACAGATACAACTGTAAAATCAGCCTTTTTCTTTAATTCATAAAGAACTCTTCCAAGAACAACATTCGCATTCGCTCCCTGTTTCTGAATCTCTACACCGGAATGTCCACCTGTCACGCCACTTACGTGAATAGAAACCAGCTTACCGTTCCAACGTCTTCTCTCTGCTGGGAATTCACAATCCACTCTCATTCCTCCGGCACATCCAACAAGAAAATGTCCTTCATTCTCAGAATCCAGATTCAACATAAGACGAGACTTCAAAGAAGAACAATCCATTGCTACCGCACCAAGCATACCAATCTCTTCATCTACAGTAAATACTGCTTCGATCGGTGGATGTTCCAGAGTATCATCATCAAGAATTGCCAATGCCATTGCTACCGCAATTCCATCATCTCCACCTAATGTAGTTCCTTCTGCATAAATATAGTCACCATCGATTGCTAAAGATAATCCATCCTTCTCAAAATCAATCGTACAGTCAGCTTCCTTCTCACATACCATATCCAGATGTCCCTGAATAATTACTGGCTTGGAATCCTCATATCCTTTTGAACCATTCTTTAAGATAATAATATTATTCTCCGCATCCTGATGATATGCCAAACCTCTTTCTTTTGCAAAATTCACACAATAATCACTGATTGCTTTTGTATTCGTTGAGCCATGTGGGATATTGCAAAGCTCCTCAAAATAATAAAACACCTTTTCTGGCACTAAGTTGTCTAAAACTCTCATTTTTATCCTCCTATATTTACCGGACATTTTTCGCTGCTTTATGTTCTAAAAAATTATCCATTCATTCCGGCATATTATTACTTATTATAACTCAAATTCTATCTTTACGCAATTTCTATCTTGTCCCAATTAGCTTTTTCGAAAATGTCAAGTTTTTTTGCAACATTTTTTCAAAAAAATTTTTAACATTGTT
>OLNC01000031.1_pt1 | contig 145691 bp, 127 predicted proteins | sample 1672011 | NCBI WGS metagenome assembly OLNC01 (sample SAMEA3136636, study PRJEB25190) | human gut metagenome | biome: human gut; feature: human-associated habitat; material: faeces | place: Austria | collected 2013
ACATGCAAGAAGAGCCTTTGCAGATGCCGTAAAGGCAGCGGATAAAAAGGATCCCGGGGCAGTAAAAAGTTCCGTGGCATACCAGGCATTACAAAAGATCGCGGAATTCTACCGGATTGATACTGAACTGAAAGAACTTCCTGCAACGGATCGCCTTACACAGCGGCAGACAAGGATAAAACCGCTGGTTGAGGACTTCTTTGCGTGGGCAAAACAACAGGTTACAGAGTGCGCAGTACCTCCGAAATCCAGGACCGGACAGGGACTAAATTTCGTTATCCATCAGGAAAAATATTTGAAAATATTTCTGACCGATGGGGATATCCCAATCGATAACTCCGCTTCCGAGCGAGCTATCCGGACTTTCTGTATCGGCAAGAAGAACTGGATGTTCCATAACACAGCAAAAGGTGCCGGAGCCAGCGCTCTTGTTTACAGTATTTCAGAAACAGCAAAGCTGAACAATCTGCGCCCATACTACTACTTCAGGCATATCCTCACGGAGTTGCCTAAGTATTGTGACGAAAAAGGAAATATAGATCCGGCAAAACTGGACCATCTGATGCCCTGGGCAGAGGAGCTTCCCGAGGAATGCCGGAAACCACGCCGCTCATAAAAGCGGCGTTAAATTTAAGGGTAGGCGCAGGATTTGACGTTTACCAATGAACACACAGAGCTGGAGATTTTCGCTGAGGAAAATCCTCCGAAGCGTGTGAACCGCCCGGAAGCCTGTGGGCTGCGTCACCTTGCGTTCTGCGTGGAGAGCGTGGAGCAGACGGTGAAAGAACTGGCGGAGGTAGGAATTGAATGCGAGCCAATCCGTGTGGATGACTATACCGATAAGAAGATGACTTTCTTCCATGACCCGGACGGATTAGCGCTGGAACTGCATGAATAAAATGAAGAAAACAAGAAAGCCCGGCGGCGGTCGGAAGAAGCTGAAGCCGGAGTACGATGCCGGGAAAAATCTGGAAGAGCAGATGGAAAGTATGGTGGTGCTTTATGATTCTGGGATGTCCTTGCAGGCCATCGGTGATGAGCTGGGATTAAACGCAATAAAAGTAAGAAAGCTGCTTATCACAGCCGGTGTGTATGAATCGGAAGTGACGGAGAAGGTGCAGGACACCTTTGAAGAGTACCGAGAAACACAAGACTATCAGGAAAAGAACCGGAAGTTCATGGAGGACTAAGATGCCGAAGTATTATGGATACAAAATCGCAGGGTATTATCCTTACCAAATGTTGCCGTAAAGCCTCTTGCTTTCATCAACGAATGGGTTGGTTCCCTTTCGGGAAAAAGCAGTTCTGTTGAGAATAAAATCATTGTAATACGACAGTTTTTGGAGTTTCTCAAGCATACCGGAGAAAGTGTTGCCATGCCATCTATACCCAGTTTGAGATGAAAACGATTAATGCCTTGATCGTTTAGCATATCTGTGGTAGCATGGGTAAAGAATCCTGATAAGCAGGAGGTTTGCTTATGAATGAGCAGTTACTGAAAATGAATGGCTTATCAGTGGAAATTCTGGATGCATTATCATTTGAATCGCATCTGGGAATTCCGTTGAAGAATAATTTGCATTATTTTGATAAAGACTTATTAATTGCCGAACTGGTAGCAATGACTGAGTGGTTGGATGAACAGGAAATCCTTTCAGGTATTGCATTGGATTACAGAGTCAAGAGTTTGGATTCTATACTTCTGAAGTATGACCGTTACTACCCAGATCATCAGACACGCAAGGTGTTTAATGATATTTTAGGGTTCCGGGCTTTTTGTGATAGCTACGACCAGATATTGGAAGAAGAATCCGTTCAGTTCCGAATCGCTGATATGTCAAGCGGAAAAGCAGTGGACGACGGATACAGAGGCGTTCATGTGTATTATCAAAAGAGTGGAAAATACTATCCTATAGAAATTCAGTTTAATACACTGTTTGACAGACAGCTGAATAACTGGCTTCACGATTACCTGTATAAGAAAGATTATCCGATAGAGACAGGACGTATCCTGCGTGAAAAGTATGAGAGTGGATTGATTCGGAATGAACATGAATTTAAGGAGGTACTGAATAATGTGTTATCTGGTAGCGAAAGATCGTGATGCACATGGCTGTTTCGCTCTGAAAACAACGCATGGAAGGCATCTGGTAGAATTAAAGAGGGAATTGAATAAGGCCGTTGGATATAAGGGAATACAGCTTGTAACAATCAGCAGGCCAACTGCGTATGGCGAGTACGCACCTTACCACTTTGTGGATACGGAGCAGGAGTTTCAGACTATCGTCAAGGGACTTCGTCCATGAGATAATAATGCCGTGTGGACAAAGGAAACTTCAGGAGTTCACACGGTATATTTTGAAGGACGTCATATAGATTGTGATAGAAATAAAGACGGATGATATGGGAGTGAAAAGAGGATATAAACCACGGAAGCCCGGCGGCGGTCGAAAGAAGCGGAAGCCGCTCATCACGGCTGGTGTGTATGAGTCGGATGTGGCAGAGAAGGTACAGGACGCTTTTGAAAAGTACCGGGAAACACAAGACTATAAAACCGCATTGCTATCAACCGCAGCAGACCTTGACCTATCCAAAGCCTCTGTCACCTCGTACCTGCCTTATCAGAAAGGTGTGTACTTTCCAAGTACAGAAAAAGAGAAAATCAGTGTTGGAGCAGAGCGGCAGCGGAGATACAGAGCGATGAAGCGGTGGAGGGGTGATCCGACAGAAGAAAATTTCTGGAGCGTAGTTGTGGCCTATGTCGGTGTGAAATTTAAAACTTACTCCGGATTGCCATTCACTTACGAAATTAAAAAAGGCAGGAATGGCGAGTACACGAAGGAGCTGTGGATTGACAGACGGGAAAAGAGTAAAAGTCTGGACCGGCAGGGGACGGTGTGCTGCGCCTAGGAAAAGACCGCCTTTGAGGAAGACCTGAAAGTCGGGATGCGGCTGATGGTGGAAGTTCTTGATGTATAGTTTATGACGAAAATAAAATGAACCACTGAAGTTCAAAAAAGCCATCGCTTGTTACACGGGTGCTAATAAGAAAGTAATTCCAGAAATTACGATTATGGCATCTGTCAGACGGGGGTGGTAAACGAGATAACGGGTATTCGGTGCAAAATCCGAGTACCCGTTATTTTTTTGCCCTTAACTGAAAGCAATAGATTTATTCACAGTTTTCGAGTATAATGAAGCTATAATCATCCTATCCCAACCAATCCGAGATTATTTCAAAAAATCTTAAAAAATTTTGGAAACATTGGAACAATTCAGCCCTTTTCATGCCATATATAGTAGAGGGCTATTTCAAAACGATTGGAGGTGACGCTTTTGGACAAGCAGAAAGGCCCGACAGGTTTTATTGTAGTGCTGCCCGGTGAGGTCATCGAGATACCGCAGGACAGCGACAAGTCATGGCTGACCCTGTTTTATAGCCTACCGAGGGAACTTGCGGAAAAGTGGAAGCCAGCCTACGATCTGCCCCGCTGCCCCTATGAAGTTCTGAGGACGGACAAGTATGACCACATCGTATGTGATGATATGTTTAAGCTGCTTGTATGGGACTGCTACGCATGGAGCGCATGGCAGTTTTTCCAAGTGAAAGACCGCAAGGGCAATTATCGTGACATTCCCGGCAACTGGACGCAGTATGCAGGATATTTCCCTCTGTGGAGGTTGTCGTACAGTATTATTCCTTACATCCGAATGAAGTTTGAACAGAACCGACTTGGCTTCCAAAACCTTTACAACATCCCGCAGGGCGTGGAAGTGCCGTGGCTGACCTATCAGCAGTTCAGTAATCTAATCGGCAATGTCACCGATATGGTGATTGCAGAACAGAACTGGCAGCCCATGATCGATACCATCTGGGAAAACCGCATCGTGGAGGACTACGAAACCACAAGCAGCACCGTCAAGACCGATTTCATGCGAAAGTGGCATCACAACCGTTCCGGCAAGCCGATCTCTCTGGATGAAATGATGGAGAGTGAGGACGGGGACATTTTTGATGTGGCAGACCCACGGGGTGAGTTTGAGAACTCCGTCATTTCCGAAATGCAGATTGCTTCCTTTTCGGAAAGCACCATCACAGAGAAAGACCGGGAGATAAGGTTTGTATCGTGAGGTACAGGCGAGAAGAAGGGATAAGCTAATCAAAAATAAGGGTGTTGGAAAAATATATAGCGTCATAATCTAGTCGATTTGCAGGTATCTAAAGTGACAGGGAAAGGAGCAACTTATGAGACAGTCAGAGAAAAAATCACCGAAGAACAGTACAGCTATGATATCTCCGAGCTACTGACCATCCCGGAAAAGATGAAGAAAATTCTGGAAGACAAAGAGCGCATTCAGTGGTTTGCTGCAAAGTATGCCAATGCACATGACGTGTTCTTCGTGGGCCGCGGCATCGACTATGCAGTCTGCCTGGAAGGAAGTCTGAAGCTGAAAGAAATCAGCTACATCCACTCCGAGGCCTACGCTGCGGGTGAGCTGAAGCATGGCACCATCAGCCTGATCGAGCAGGGAACACTGGTCATCGGCGTTCTTACCCAGAGTAAGCTGTACGAAAAAACCATCAGCAACATGCTGGAATGCAAGAGCCGTGGTGCATACCTGATGGGTCTGACTACTTACGGAAAGTATGAGACGGAAGATCAGGTGAACTTCACAGTCTATGTGCCGAAGGTGGACGAGCATTTTGTTGGCAGTCTGGCTGTGATCCCGCTGCAGCTGCTGGGCTACTATGTATCTGTTGCAAAGGGTCTGGACGTAGATAAGCCGAGAAATCTGGCGAAGAGCGTTACGGTAGAGTAACAGAATTGAGAAAGTTCGGACAGATCTGGGATTTTGACACCCGGAGAAGAAGTCCATGAGAAACTAATGCCGTGTGGACAAACGAAACTTTAGGGGGTGGTGGTTCCTATAACAAGGAGCCGCCACTCTTTTTTTGTGTGGAAAACGAAGATGTCTTGATATTTTTGAAAGAGGGCTACCGCAATCCCACTGGCTTTAGACGGTGGGTTAAGGTAGCCCAAAGTTGTGACTTGTGCTATACTTGCGTTATGGGAATATGGGAATCAAAAAACAGACACAAGTATTTGTTACAGTATCATATTATTTCGTATGCAAGTATAGAAAGAAATTGCCGATGTCAAAATTTGCCTGTAGTGTAGGAAACGTTTCAGAAGAAATGCTAAGAAAATATATAGATAATCAAGGGTAAGAAGGTGGTGATGGCCAATGCTGGAAGCATATAAATACAGGATATATCCTAATAGCGAACAAAGAATTCAGATTGCAAAAACATTTGGCTGTTGCCGTTTTGTTTACAATCAGACATTGGCATATCGGAAAGAAATATACGAGAAAGAGAAAAAGTCAGTTAGTAAAACGGATTGTAATAATTACTGTAACAGAGAATTAAAGAAAGACTATGAATGGTTAAAAGAAATAGATAAATTTGCTCTGACCAACGCAATCTATAACATGGACGCTGCATATCAAAAATTCTTTAAGGAACATGCAGGATATCCGAAATTCAAGAGCAAACACGATAACCATAAATCATACACAACAAACTTCACAAATGGAAATATTGCGGTAGATTTTGAGACAGGGAAGATAAAACTGCCAAAATTAAAAGCAGTAAAAGCAAGGTTACACAGGGAATATAGTGGGCAGATTAAGTCAGCAACCGTTTCGCAGGTTTCCAGTGGAAAATACTATGTATCCATACTTGTAGAAACGGAGCATAAGGAACTGGCACATACAAATCATAACATAGGAATCGATTTAGGAATTAAAGATTTATGTATTACTTCTGATGGGAAGGTATATGAGAATCTGAAAATCATAAAAAAATACGAGAAACAGCTTGTAAAGCTGCAAAGGCAACTGTCACATAAAGGAAAGAGAAGTAAGAACTATTATAAAACAAAGAAAAAGATAGCATTATGCCATGAGAAAATAAGGAATATAAGAAAAGATTATTTGCATAAAGTTTCACATGAGATTATCAGCGAAAACCAAGTGATAGTTTCAGAGAATTTACAGATAAAAAACATGGTAAAAAATCATCATCTGGCAAAAGCTATAAGTGATGTATCATGGTATGAGCTGACAAGACAGTTAGAGTATAAGGCAAAATGGAATGGCAGGAAATACATCAAAATAGATACATTTTATGCCAGCAGTCAAATATGTTCAGTTTGTGGGTATCAGAATCCAGATACAAAAGATTTGTCAGTGAGGACATGGATATGTCCGAAATGCGGAGCAGAACATGACAGGGATATCAATGCCGCAAAAAATATACTGACAGAAGGATTAAGACAAATAGCATAAAGAAATATATAGGGCAGGGACTGCCCAAATTAACGCCTGTGGAGATAGTAGGTTACGAGGTCGATGAAGCAGGAAGCCCATTGGCTTAAGACAATGGGTAGTTCACGAATATAATCTAAATCCGTTTGAAAGCTTGACTGCACGCCAATATTGACGTATGCTGAAAGCGGAGGATAATGCTATGGTTGATATCAAAGAGTGGCGACAAGAGTTCGGTATCACGCAGCAGGCTTTGGCTAAAGCTTCTGGATTGGATGTGCGATGGATTCAAAAGGTAGAAGCAGGAGACATAGACATCATGAATGTAACTGTGAAGAGATTTACCCTTTTGATGAAAGGAATCAGCAGCTTGTCGGAGCAGTCGAACAATCCCTGTAAGATGCAGAATCAAGTGAAGACGATAAACGGAACCTATAAAATGGTTTCTGAACTTTTGAAATGGGAGGAATTGGCATGAGCGGAGTGGCAACTCTTAGCAATGAGAAAAACTATACCGTGTTCCAGTTCGAAAACCATGTGATCCGATTTATTGCTCCGTATTCGTTGGAGCGATATATAGCTGTGAAGGAGTGGGACAACGGATACCTTGTTGTTATGGCAAAGTATAAGCACAACGATAAACTGGAAGAAGAATATATTGACTTAGTTCCGATTCTCCAGAATCTGTATTTAGATGTAGATAAGTTTTTGAATCCGATCAAAGCAGTGGAGGTAGCAAATGGTTGATGTGAAGCAAGTTGCGGATGCAGCGGACATGATTGTAAATGGTTATGCATTTACCCGTTGCGCAGAGGGATTCCGTGTTTTAAATCTGAATCGTCCTGACCGGGCTGTGGTGTTTTCAAATGACGGTAAGGTTTTAGAAACCAGTATGGACGATATTGAGGTTCGAATCGCAGGTGACTATCTGGAAAAGAACCGGAAGTTCATGGAGGACTAAGATGCCGAAGTATTATGAATACAAAATCGCAGGGTATTACCTTTACTTTACATCTTACTATGTCATCGAGTGTATGCATGTGCACGCCAGCGACCGTAAACTGACGGAAATTGGATCCGCAAAGTTCTTTGTAAAGGATAACGGGGACACACTGGTGCAGAACCGTGGAATTTTGAATGATAGAGAAATTCGAAAAATTCAAGAATTCATTAAGCAGAATTATCAGGAAATGTACCTGAAATGGTCAGAATATAGTCAGGAAGGATTCTACGAGAAGAATATTTGAAACAACTGGTGAATACTACGGTTCAAATGGTTCTTCCGCAATTATCCGTTCCTATCTTCCTATATTGACTAAAATGTAGTACAACCAGCGTAGCAAGGTGTTTTTGTTGGCAGTCTGGCTGTGATCCCGCTGCAGCTGTTTCGCTCTGAAAACAACGCATGGAAGGCATCTGGTAGAATTAAAGAGGGAATTGAATAAGGCCGTTGGATATAAGGGAATACAGCTTGTAACAATCAGCAGGCCAACTGCGTATGGCGAGTACACGAAGGAGCTGTGGATTGACAGACGGGAAAAGAGTAAAAGTCTGGACCGGCAGGGGACGGTGTGCTGCGCCTAGGAAAAGACCGCCTTTGAGGAAGGCCTGAAAGGCGGGATGCGGCTGATGGTGGAAGTTCTTGACGTATAGTTTATGACGAAAATAAAATGAACCCCTGAAGTTCAAAAAAGCCCTCGCTTGTTGCGGCGAGGGCGTGTGTTCTTATTTTTCAGGCTTTTCAGCTTTTTTCTTCTTCGGTGCAATTTTGTGGCCGGAGTAGATTGCCATACCCATGCAGGCCAGAGAGCCGCAAGCGAAATACTTGTGAGCCTGCATCAGTTTCTTGCAGCCTGTGTAGAAGCATCCTGCCATGCAGGCAAGTGCTCCGAGTGACCAATATTTATGTGCTTTCATTTTGTGTATCCTCCCTTTTTCTATATATTTTCTCCTGATAGGAGAGTGCTATTCTCTTTATCTTCCGCCTGTATTCTGAGAAGTTCATTTATCTCTTTGTTACTCGCCGGCCGTACTGCTGGTTTCTCTTTATAGGTCTGTGCGCCACAATCTGGGCAACGGTCAGGCGGATTTTTAGCGAAGAAGCAGTAATGGCAGGCATACCGGCTTGGCAGCATCTGAGAGCGCATCAGGGCTGGCTGATTCGCTCCGAGGACCATAACCTTCATGGAATTCCCCATACTTTTTGTATTCTGTACGGATATGCTGGGAAATGCTCCATATGCGCCGTTCGCCGATGATGCTTATGTCAAAACCATGATCTTCCAGAATCTTTCTTGGAGATTCACCGGCTTTGTATACGGTCATGAAGAGCTCCTTGAACTCTTTGGTAAGAGTGATCCTTGTCTCAGTAACACTGTAGATGTAAGGGTTTTGGAGAAGTAATTGTTGTTGTCCCTCTGTGAATAGTTTTCTGCCCATGAAAATCCTCCATCTCTGTAACTAGAATATCACATCTGGAAGAATGTGTCCAAGAAAATAATGCAGATATGGGCAGAATCCGGAAAATCGGCTCTGCCTATTTACAACTATTCACAAATCTTATATCGATTTTTAACGTTTACACAAAACTTGTAATCCAACTGCAGAAATGGAATGCGACCGTTTTGCTCCGCAAATCCGGCCGTTTAGCTTCGCAATATGCAGCTGATGATAAGCTTGATAAAGTTCTTGAAAATCCGCAGGTGATTAAGACACCAGTGGTTAGAAATGGTAAGCAATCATCCATGGGTTATCTGCCGGATGTTTGGAAAAACTGGAATTAGAGGATAAGAATATGGTAAAAAAAATTATGCGGAACCCATTGTTTCTCGCTCAGAAATCTACAGATGCAACGGAGGCAGACCAACAGGTAATTACAGATCTGCTTGATACATTAAGGGCAAATCTGGATCATTGTGTTGGTATGGCAGCCAATATGATCGGTGTAAAGAAAAATATCATTGTCGTGGCAGCAGGCCCATTTCAATTTGCTATGGTAAATCCAGTTATTACAAAGAAGACCGGAGCATTTCAGACAGAGGAGGGATGCCTCTCTCTGGAAGGGGTGCGTCCGTGTACAAGATATAAAGAAATTGAAGTAGATTATTTGGATGCTAATTTGAAGAAGCAGCACGGCAAATATTCCGGTTGGACTGCACAGATCATTCAACACGAAATAGATCATTGTAATGGAGTTGTAATATGAAACCTAAGTCGCCTAAGAGCCTGGAACTATATGACATTATGATAAAACGGGGATATCCAGCGGAGTTTTGCGATCAGATAACGAAAAATCTTAACACGGACTGGACAGCCGGACGGATGATAGGTTATTTGTCCCATTACAAAAAGCTGCCACTTGAGGAAATTGTAGATGAAATGCTTGCAATACTAAGTGATCGCAACAGAATTATGCAGAAACATGATCTGGAAGAAACGAATGCCAGATGGAATGAATATTGAAGTTCCACTTGTTTTGTAATAGAATATCATTACGAAAAAACGTACAGATGCACGGAAATGGGGAGTGTAAAAATTAGATAGCGAAGGACAGAACCTGCGTTTCGTGACGCATTGGTGTCTTTCACAGAAAGAAGGGGTATATTTATGGAAATACATGAATTACAGCAATTGCTGTCAGAAATGTCATTACAGGAAAAAATAGGACAGATGGTGCAGCTCACTGGTGTATATTTCGATAAAGAGGCGGTACTCACAGGTGTTGTTGGGGAACAGTTACCACCGGAATGGATTATTCAATATGCCGGTTCAGTGCTTGGAGTGATTGGAAAAGATAAAATTTATGATATCCAGAGCAGATATATGGAACAGCATCCTCATCATATTCCGCTTCTCTTTATGGCGGATGTTATCCATGGATGTCGGACAATTTATCCGATTCCATTGGGGCAGGCGTGTTCCTTTCATCCGGAACTGGTGTCTGAGGCGGCTTCTATAGCTGCTTTGGAGGCATCTTCAGAAGGGCTCAGGGCAACATTTTCTCCTATGATTGATGTTTCAAGAGATCCCAGATGGGGAAGGATGATGGAATCCTTTGGAGAAGATCCATATGTAAACGGGATCATGGGAAAAGCAATGGTAGATGGCTATCAGCAGAAAGCTGATACCAAAATAGCGGCATGCCTAAAGCATTTTGCAGGTTATGGGGCAGTGAATGCGGGAAGGGATTATAATGATGTTGAAATATCCCAGCGGACATTTCTGGAACAGTATGTAAAACCTTTCCGTATGGCACTAAAAGCAAAGCCAGCTATGGTCATGACAGCTTTTAATGCGATTGACCGTAAACCGATAAGCGGAAATAAGGAACTTCTTAAAGGGCTTCTGCGGGATAAGGAAGGATTTGAGGGAACTGTAATTTCAGATTGGGGCTCCATAGGCCAGCTGGAAGAACAGGGAGTGGCAGCAGATATGGAAGAAGCAGCAATCCAGGCTTCAGAAGCCGGTGTAGACATTGATATGATGAGTCCTGCTTATATGCTGTATCTTGAGAAACTTGTAGAAAGTGGCAAAATCCCGGAAGCGCTTGTTGATGAAAGTGCATTCAGGGTCCTGATGATGAAAAATCAGCTGGGGCTTTTTGAAAATCCGTTTGCCGGTCTTGGAAAGAGCGGAAAACTGACTCTGCATAACCGGGAAAAGGCATATCAGCTGGCTGGCGAAAGCTGTGTTCTTTTGAAAAATGAAAAGATACTTCCATTAAGCGTAAAAAAGAAAGTTATCTGGGCAGGGCCTTATACAGCGTCAAGAGAATTCTTAAGCCGCTGGTCAATTTTTGGAGAACATGAGTCAGTTGAAACAATAGAAGAAGTTTTACAAAAAAAGCAGATAGAAGCAAAATGTATTACAGGATGCAATATTCTTTCTGATGCAGAGTGTAAGGTATGGCAGGTGGAACAGGAATTGTCTGACAAGCCAAGGGATGAGCAGTGGCTGGAAACGATAACCCAGGAAGATACGGTTGTATGTGTACTGGGTGAACATGAATCCCAGTCAGGAGAGGCTGCCAGCAGGGCGTTCCTGACTTTGCCGGAAGAGCAGCAGATGTTATTTGAAAAAATAGCAGAACGTACAAGGAATATCGTGACTGTGGTAATTGCAGGAAGACCATTGGATCTGCGGAGAATATCAGAAAAATCCAAGGCTGTCATTATGGCATGGAGACCAGGAACTATGGGAGCTGAAGCAATCGTAGATATTGTGTATGGCAGAATAAATCCTTCCGGCAAATTATCTGTGAGTATTCCATGGTGTGTGGGACAGGTGCCTATAAGCTACTGGGATGTAAAAACCGGACATATACTTACAGAAGATAATTCAGAAAACCGCTTCACCAGCAGATATATGGATATCCCGAATACGCCGTTATATCCATTCGGTTATGGATTGTCTTATACAGAGTTTGATATTTCGGACATTGATGTGCAGATAGGACAGGATAAAAAAGTACATGTACATTGTAATGTGTGCAATACAGGGAATGTTGCGGGGGCAGAAGTAGTCCAGTGTTATTATGAAACATTATATGCATCTGTAGTACGTCCGAAGAAAGAGCTTATCCGTTTCCGGAAGGTTTTCCTGGAGCCGGGGGAGAAGAAGGATGTAGATTTCTGTATTGACCAGGAAGAATTCTCATATTATGGCAAAAACATGGAAATCGTCAGCAGCGGAATGAAACTGCGTATCAGTATTGGAAACAGTAGTGACCACCTTGTTTCTGAGAACATTATGATTGTTGGGGGATGACCCCATAAACAGTGCCTGACCCCAGTCAAAAAAGTTTAGTACGGAACTTTTTTGACTGGGGTCAGGAGATCAGACTATGAGCATTCAAGCCACTGCTTATATTCTTCTAATCTCTTGATATATTCATCAAACTCAGGAACCGTAAAATCAACTTCTTTGAATCTTACAGGATAAATAATTCCCTTGTTAATCAGCTGCGCTCTGATCGTAGAAATTGAGCTGACGCTCTTTTTCATATTTTGTGCAACGTTCGAAATAGTACACGGCAAATCTCCGCATTTCACCATCGCAAATATGAATTTTTTATCACTTTCGGAGCATCGTTCATATCTCGATTTGAAGAAACCGTCATCCAAGACTTTTAAAAATTCTGTCTTGCAACGATCAACATCGTTTCCGTCTATTACATCCGAATTCGTTCTTTCATACACGATCTGACAGAGCTGCTGTAGGAAAAATGGATAGCCACCAGTTGCCTCAACGATTTTGTCAATAGCCTCTTTTGTGTACGAGACAGACATCTTTTTTACAGGTTCTTCAATTGCCTTTTTTGATTGATCATATGTCAACGATCCGATCTGCTTATAAAAAAACAACCTTTCAGAATAGGATTTTTCGTCAGAAAGCATTTTATATATCTTCGGAAGTCCTGCGCCAACGATCATAACCGGATAGCCCAGCTGATTTGTCCTGTGCAACGCAGCTATGAGGGAACCAAGCTGATCCTGTTTCATATATTGTATTTCGTCTATAAAGAAACAAATTGGAGTTTCCGTTTTCTGCGCTGTTTCTCCTATTGTCGTAAAAACTTCGGTCAAACTTTGCGTCAGATTTTTCGACACATACAACTCTCGATCCTGCAGCGAAAAAGAAAATGTGCTGTCTTCTGGGTTAAACGATATAACCAGCGATTTGATTGCTTCCAAAGGTTTCTGTACCAGATGCTTAAATTTCTCTTTCGTGCTTACTTTTCGTAAGAAAGCCTGTGAACATTCTGCGATTTGGGAAATAAAATCATTTCTCTCTTCAATTTCGATATGCTTACAAAAAATTCCAAGATCTTCCGCTATACTTTGCAATTTATTTATTAAAACTGTTTTCCCAACACCTCGCAGCCCACTAAATATAATAGACTGCGTTGGAATATTCAACGTCAACGCTGAAAACATCTGTTCAACATTCTTGATATCTTCATCTCTTCCCGCAATGTACGCAGGCATCAATCCGGCTCCTGGTCTATAAGGATTTATTTTAAACATCTTTTTGCACCTCCGTTCTTTATTGTATTTTAACACGTCGTTCCGAGCACTTCAACATATTTACGCTTTCTACCGCACTTCACCGCAAAAAAAAGCCTATAAGTATCTATAAGATGCGGATAAACCCATCCGGTGGATCACCATTCGGGATCACCATCCGGTGACTGACCCAGGGAAAAAGGATAAGGGGAATGATTTGCAGAAACAGGATTAAAAATCTCCATTGGTTTTGTCAGCCAATGGAGATTTTTTCAGTTCTGTCTGTCTTTTATTTCTTTATACTCTTTTTCAATGCCTGAAATTAATGTTTTCATTGTATACTCCAGGATTTCGTTACCGAATGCCGCAGAAGAATCTCTGACAGGGTGGCGTCCTGCGATTCCAATCAGATTGCTTTCATCTTCTTTTACCTGTCCAAAGTCAACCAGATCCGGGCGCACAGCCATAACGATAGAAGTCTCATTCGCTCCGGCATGGTCATTCTGATATTTCAACTTCTCATCTTCCGCATATGTCCAGGCCGTAAAAATACGCAGACCATATTTTTCTTCTGCTTCTTCTGTCAGTTCCTGAAATGCATGGATTGACGGTCCATGTCCATGTCCGACGACAATACGCACTCCTGCTCTGGAAAGCTGGGCAAAAATACTGCGCAGATAGTCCTGAAACAGTTCTTTTTCCAGCCAGTAAGCACTGCCTTTCAGCTGCTGGACGTAATAGGTATGCAGTGCGCCCTCGGTATTGATATCCATTCCATAAAATGACTTTTCATGGTCATGAAATACACGGTCAGGACCCATAAAGAGTATTGGAAGTACCACACCGCCAACTTTTTCCGCTACCCGGACAAACAGCTCTTTTGACTGGATTCCATCGGCTCCAAGAGGCATATGCGGACCATGCCATTCTAATGTACCAAGAGGTAGATATGCAACCGGCATCTCCTGCATTCTCTGGACAAATTCTTCTGGAAGCAACTCTTCGTATAATACTTTTTTCATAGCTGGTCTCCTTTCAAATTGTACGATCGTCACACTTGTATATTAAGTATAACGACCATAGATAATCTGTTCAAGAGATAAAGCGTAAGTTGAAAGTGAAAACTACAGGCGCTAATTCCTAAGCAGTCTATGCCTGATCATTTATAATACCTTGGAACCGTTCGCAGTCAGTTTAAAGGTCATTCTAATCAGAACAGCTCCGCGATTTCCGCGATCTTCTCGCAGTTTTCCGGAAGCGAACCGTTTATTTTCGGTGATTGGCGCGTTGCCACGTAACGGCTTGCAATTCCGGCAGAGGCTGCACCGTGGCAGTCAGCAATGTCGTCATTTCCTGTCATCAGACATTCCGACGGGTTGAGGTGATACTGCTTCAGCAGCATCTCAAAAAATGCCGGATCCGGTTTTTTCACACCGGCATCTGACGAGAGCAGGATTCCGTCAAAGTATTTCGTCAGGCCGAGCAGGGGAATTTCCGGTGCGGTGAAAAGCGCCTGTGCATTGGACAGCAGAAATACCTTCTTTCCTGCGTCTTTTAAACGCTGCAGCATTTCCGGCACGCCCGGGAACAGGCTCAGTTCTTTCCAGAGATACGCTTTCTTTTCATTCGTATGTATATCTACGAGGGTTCCATATAAATCAAAAATATAATTCTGATACATCCTTCAGGATCCTTTCTGTACGGAAAGTTTTTTTACACGACACGTATTTTAGCAGACTTTTCACCACAATTCCATATCTTTTTCCGGACGTTGCAAGAACGAGGATGCTCCATGATAAAGCCTTTCACGGAAGTAACACCGCAAAAGCCACCTGGTCTTTGTGCAAAACATAGATTTTTTATGTCTGATATCCGGTTCGCAATCCTCTGTGTTTTCTGGTATAATGAAAACAGTTTAAGGAGGATGCTTGCGTATGATAGCGGATGAAAAAATTAAAAATTCCAGTGAGCTGGAGTTTGCTGTATTTTGCATTGAAAATGTAGCGGCAAAGCTGGGCGTGAATGCAGAACGTGTTTATCAGGCATTTACCGAACAAAGCGACATTCTGAACGGTTACATTGTGCCGGAATATGAAGTGCTGCATACCCAGAGCCGGGAATATATCGTTGATGACCTTCTTGACGTGATGAAAGAAAGGGGTGTGGAAGTATGATTCTATATCATGGTTCTTTCTTAGAAATTACAAAGCCGGATTTGGTTCATTCCCGCTCCGATGTAGACTTCGGGCGTGGCTTTTATGTCACGCCGCTGTATGAACAGGCGGCGAAGTGGTGCGGTAAGTTCAAACGCCGTGGGAAAGATGGTATTATTTCCCGGTATGAATTTGATGAAAGCCGGGAAGTTGAACTGAAAACGCTGAAATTCGATTCTTATTCCGAAGAGTGGCTGGATTTCATTCTGAACTGCCGCAGCGGAAAAGATTCGACGGATTATGACTTTGTTGTGGGTGGTGTTGCCAATGATAAGGTGTTTAATACCGTGGAGCTGTTCTTTGACGGATTGATTGATAAAACGGAAGCTATCAACCGCCTGCGTTATGAAAAGCCGAACCTGCAGATATGTTTCCGCACAGAGAAAGCACTGTCTCTGTTGCATTTTGAAGGGAGTGAAACACTATGACAGCAAATCCGATTTTGCTTCAGAAAAAATATAGTCGTGTTATCGAATGTTTTGCTAAACAGCAGGGACTTTCTCTGGATGCGGCATTGGATTTCTTTTATCATTCCCAGGTCTATCAGCTGATCCGTGATGGTGTTTCTGATATGCATTGCATGAGCGATACGTATTTGGCAGAGGAATTGAAACAGGAATATGAGGAGTTAGTGTGAAAAATAAGCGTGATCGCTTATTTTTCACACAGCTATTTGTGTCGCAGGCGCCACAAAGTAGCCAGGATCGCAGAGCAGAACTGGAAGTTCTGCTCGCGGTTCCTTAGGCGCAAAGCGCCTGCAGAATGGAGATTAGAATGGATAAAAAAACAACGCTGGAAATGATTGCAGCAATTTCAAATGCAAACGGTACATCTGGTTTCGAAGATGAAGTGGTAGCGGCGATTCGTCCTTATGCAGAAGGACTTGGAGAAATTACAGAAGATTGTATGCGCAACCTGTATATCCGCCGCAAAGAAAATAATGGCAAGCGTCCGGTTGTTCAGCTTGACGCACATAGCGACGAGGTTGGTTTTATGGTGCAGGCAATCTGCCCGAACGGAACACTTCGCATTATTCAGCTCGGAGGTTGGGTTAACCACAATATTCCGGCACATAAAGTCTGGGTTCGCAACCGATTCGGAGAATATATTCCGGGGATTACTGCCAGCAAGCCTCCGCATTTCATGACAGAACAGGAGCGTAAGGCTCCTTTGGATATGAAAGATATCACGGTGGATGTTGGAGCTGTTTCGAAAGAAGAGGCAATTGAAAAGTTCGGTATTCGTATCGGGGAACCGGTAGTGCCGGATGTGACATTTACATATTCAGAAACTACAGATCTGATGGTAGGCAAGAGCTTTGACTGCCGTCTGGGATGCGCAGCGATTCTTAAGACGATGCATAACCTGGCCGGTCAGGAGCTGAATGTTGATATTGTTGGTGCTTGTGCAGCACAGGAAGAGGTTGGTGTACGTGGTGCCACCGTGACAGCACAGGTAATTAAGCCGGATATCGCAATTGTTTTTGAGGGATGCCCGGCAGATGATACCTGTGTGGAACCATATATGGTTCAGACAGCTATCAAGCGTGGACCGATGTTGCGTCACATAGATGCCCGTATGATTACCAATCCGCGTTATCAAAGATATGCGTTGGATTTGGCAGAAAAGCTTGGTATCCCGGTTCAGGATGCAGTCCGCAGTGCTGGTGCAACCAATGGTGCAGCGATACATCTGACTGAAAAAGCGGTTCCGGTTATCGTTATCGGAGTTCCGGTTCGCTATGCACATACACATTACGGAATTTCAGCTTATGCCGATTTTGATAACGCTGTTAAGCTTGCATGTGAAATTCTCAAAAGACTTGACGAAGAGCAGATTAGGAGCTTCTAACCTGCCTTTCATCTTGCACGTCGACAAGAATGCCGCAAAAAGCAGGCACCATCGGATGTTCCCGGCATAAATATAAGAAAGAAGCCTCTGCAGAAAAGGAATGATCTGCCATGGAATCAGAAAAGCTGGAGGATCTGCTGCTGTTGAGCCTGTCGGCAAGTAAAGGACAGAGGGAACGCTCGGAGGTTCTGGATGTGGGAGTGACCAGGGACAAAAACCTGCGGGAGGTCATCGTCAAATACAGTGGGGACATCGACGGACTGCAGATACCCGGAATGGAGATACAAAAGCTTCTGGCGGGCTATGCAATTGTAAAGCTTCCGGAGGATCAGATCGGAGCGCTCGTGGCTGCCCGGGAGATCGAATATGTGGAGATGCCGAAAAATCTGCAGACCGGTTTGTATGAGGCGAAGCGTGTCAGCTGTATTTTGCCGCTTCTTTCGCAGGGGGATGAGGACGCACCCCTGGATGGAAAAGGCGTGTTGATCGCTGTTTTGGATTCCGGGATCGATTATCGGATGCCGGATTTTCGAAAGGAAGATGGCAGCAGCCGGATTCTGGCTTTGTGGGATCAGGAACTGGAACGGGAGTTTTCGCAGGAACAGATTGACGAGGCACTGCAGGCAGAAAGCCGGGACGGGGCGCTGGAGCTTGTGCCGAGCATCGACCGCTCCGGACATGGAACGGCGGTGGCGGCGATTGCTGCCGGGAGCAATCCAAATCTCCGGCTGAGGGGCGCTGCGCCGGGCGCGGGGCTGTTGGTCGTGAAGCTTTCCCAAAAACAGAATGGCTATCCACATACGACGCAGCTGATGAGCGCAGTGTCCTGGTCGCTTTCCAAAGCTGCCAAAATCGGGCAGCCACTCGTCATCAACATCAGCTACGGAAACTGTTACGGACCGCATGACGGTTCCTCCCTGCTGTGTCGTTTTCTGGACAATGCAGCGGAAAGCGGGCGGACGGCAATCTGTGTAGGCTGCGGAAACGAGGGTGCGGCAGGCGGTCATGCGTCCGGACAACTGGAAAAAAATGTAGCGGACGTTAGTTTTCGTGCTGACGGATTGTCCGGCAATCTGCAGAGGGAAAGGGAAACGCTTGAGCTGATCATCGGGGAATATGAGCGGACGCTGAATATACAGCTGTGGAAAAACTATGCCGATGTGTTCACTGTGATTTTGCAGACACCATCCGGACAGGAAATTATCGTACAGCCAGATAAAAACGGACGGCAGGATGTGCTGACAAACGGGACGGAGGTATTGGTTTATGCCGGGCAGCCGTCGCCGTACTCTGTCTGGCAGGAGATTTTTTTTGACCTGCTCCCACGGGATCGTTATATTGAGTCCGGGATCTGGACCTTTCATCTGATTCCGGAAAAAATCGTGCTCGGCAGCTATCAGCTGTATTTACCGACCCAGCAGAGCCGTTCTGCAGATACGCGGTTTGTACGGCCCGATCCGCTTTTGACGATGACGATTCCTTCGACGGCGCAAAAGGTGATTTCGGTCGGAGCAATCCACTCATATTATGAAGCGTATGCGGATTTTTCGGGAAGAGGCGAGAAAATAAACAGGGAAAACCGCCTGATGTTTGCAGACTCCAAGCCGGATCTGGCAGCGCCGGGGGTCGATCTTTTGGTTCCGGCATCGGAGGGGAGCACGCAGCGCGTAAGCGGGACCTCCTTTGCGACACCGCTCGTTTCCGGCGCAGCGGCACTTTTGATGGAATGGGGAATTGAAAAGGGAAATGATCCGTATCTGTACGGGGAGAAATTAAAGGCATATCTGCGAAAAGGCGCGAAGAAGCTGCGGGGCGAGACGGACTATCCGAATGAGCGGGTGGGGTATGGTGCGCTGTGTGTTTCAGAGAGTTTGCCCAAATAACTGTCTTTTTGTGAGAAATATGAATTGAAGGTGAATATATTAAAGTAATGGACCCGGATACAGCACCAAGATATAAAAAATATGTTCCGTATTGGGCATAATTTAAGTTTCGCTAAGTTTCACTTATATAAGCATGTGAGAGGACTATAATAGAAAAATATGTAAAAAAGGCACTGAAAGCCATAGGATTTTGGGTTTGACAGTGCTTTTTCTTTGTGAAAAGAGAAAAAACAACAAATTTAAGTTTTGCTAAGTTTCGCTGCAAATTTCGGATAAACGGATCCCCTTTACCGCGCGGCAGCTTTGGCATGACGCTTCCGCACCCGGTGCTCCAACGCCTTGTAAAAGCTGCTCAGGCAGAGCGTGAGTAAAAATACGGTCAGGGTCCAGACCACAGGATGTGCCGTAAGACCAAGCTTGTTTGCAGCCAACTCCATATACCGGATCAGTACCTGATGGATCAGAAAGCCGTAAGGCGACAGCCCGGCCAGCCACAAAAACGGCTTTGCGGAAAGCAGCCGGGAAATCACTCCCTTGCCCACGGCGAGCAGCCAGACCAGCAGCACCGCAGAGGGGGTGAACAGCACGTTGTACCGGAAGGCTACCGCGCCCAAAGCTCCCACCTGTCTGGCAGCGATGAAAAAGCAACCGCCCGAAAACAGCACAGCTGCCAGCTCCAGAAGGGAAAAGGCACCGTAGGGTATGCGCTCCTCCTTGCGGCTGTGGTAAAGGCAGCCCATACAGCAGCTGATGGCAAAATCTCCTGCCCGGAAAAGAGGACACAGATAGGTCAGGTAAAATATGGCCTTTCCACTGAGTCCGGCCTTCCAGATTGCAAAGGAGAAAAGGAATTGTGCGCAGAAAATCGCGGCAGCAATACAGCGCAGTCTGCGTGTATCGACCTTTTTCAGCACGGCGAGCAGCCAGGGAAAAATAGCATACAAAAAAGCCTGCACCGAAAGATACCACGCGACTCCGTTCAGGCAGAACCAGAAACGGCTGGAGGGGATCCATGTTTGCAGCAGGAAAATGCTTATCACAAGCTCTGCTGCACAGGACAGCATCCCACGGGCAGAGGGCTGCGCCCAAAGACCCTTCAGCACAAGGAGAAGGGCAGCAACCATCATAATAAGGTGCAGCGGATATAACTTGCGTATTTTTTGCAGGGAAAAGGTCATGGCAGACCGCAGTCCCGGTGCTGTGCGCGGGCGGTCGTAATAGTTGCAGGTCATCAAAAAACCGGACAGCGCCACGAATACGGAAATTGCCCACGGCCCCAGCCACGGTGCACCGCAATGGGACAGGATCACGCTCAGAAAGGCAACTGCCCGCAGCCCCTGTAAAGATGAAATCAGTTTTTTATCTGTCACAGTATCCTCCGTTCTGCCAAAAATCGCGGCAGCTGTGTTTTTTACAAGTGTTATAAGTATAAAAAAGGCGGCTTGTTCTGTCAAGAAGTATGCGGAGAGCGTTTTTCCGATCCGGCGATCGACGGCGTGCGCTCCGCTGTCAACGGCTCCGGACAGCTCTGCCGTCAAAGGTTCACTGTGCGGCAGCTTTGGCATTTTCGTGGCAAAAATCAAATATTTTTTGCAGCAATGACTTGTCCGGAATCATTTTCCAACCGCCCCCCTTCTGTACTCACTGGGTGTCACGTCATAATATTTCTTAAAGAACCGGATATAGCTCCGGACGTCGGAGTAGCCGACTTTCTGGCTGATCGACTGGATCGTATCAGCAGTGTCGGTCAGCAGCGCGAGGGAACATTCCGTGCGGTAGCAGTTTAAGTACTCGGAGAGCGTTTTTCCGGTGTCGAGCTTGAAGAGCCTGGAAAGATAGACCGGGTTTAAGCTGACGACGTCCGCGATCTGAGGGACGGAAAGCTCCTCCCTGTAGTGCTGCTGGATATAGGAAATTGCCTGGCAGATATAAGTGTGGGCTTCCATGGAGGTTTTTGTTTTGGCATTTAAAAGTCCCTGGATGCAGGAAAAGAAGATTCGGCTGCATTCGGAAGGATCCGCAGCATTTTCCAGCTTTTTGAGGTAAGGGCTCAGCTGGGTGTCCGGAATGTCATCCCCGAAATCAAGCAGCGCCACATAGACCTCGCACAGGAGGATCGTTGTAAGCTTTCGGGCTTCCTGGGTGTTTGCTGTTTCCAGATAGCGGGAAAAAAAGCTGTCGGCGATTTTGCGGGCAACCGTCTGATCGCGGTCGATCAGCGCACGAGAAAGCTGGATGGACAGGTTGGGATCCAGGGAGGAGGTCAGATCCTCCTGATGACCGATGATCATAAAATCCTCTGTTTCCGGAGAAGTGAACAAAAGGTTTCTGCGGGCCAGCTGCCAGGATTTCTGGTAGGAGGGCGATGCCTGTTCACACAATACAATGGAAAAGAAGGGATCAATGGAAAGCGTCTGCTGCATGCGTTGGGAAATAGCGCTGCAGAGGCGCTTTAATTCTGCCGTCAGCTCTGCATCTGCGATGGAGGTATTGAGCAAGATGCAGATATTCTGCCCGTTTGTATGGATGCCGTAGGCTTTGCCAAGGACGGAAAATGCCTCCGAAGCGCTGGAGAGGACAACGAGACGCAGTTGCTCCTTTTTTGCGAAATCCTCCATGCTTTCGAGGGCAGGCATGTGGATGAGGATCAGGGAAAAGAAGCGGTACGGAAAGACCAGACCGTATTTCATATATTCCTGAGGCAGGGCAGTGACATCGACAGAGGCATGGAGGATACCAAGCAGCAGACGCTCCCGGACGAGCTGTTCCTTTTCGTGCAGGACGGAATGCACCTCTGAGACCTGGGCAGTCAGACTGTCCAGGGCAGAGTTTAAGCGGAAAAATTCATCATGATCGTCGGACAGACCGAGGGTGTAGGGCGTGATGCCGAGTTTTTCCATAATGTCATCCACGGGTTTTAACAAAACCATGCTGTAGATAGCAGAAAGTAAAAAGCAACAGAATAGTATAAAAAAGTATTCGCAAAAACGTCTTAAAAGAAAGGGAGTAACTGCTTTGAACTGCTCTGTGGTGGACACATAGTAGGTACACTGCAGCGTATTGGAGTTCTGAACGGCAGGATAGGCATTATAATCGGGAAAAAGCAGGGCTTCATTTTCATCAGCGGACAGAGAAGAATCCCAGCGCTCGTACAGAGCTGCATCCGTGGCATAGATAAGCTGATCGCAAAAGGTAACGACAGCATGATAGCTGTTGTCGTTGTCGGAAAGAAGGGCAGCAGCATCCCTGCGCAGCTCCCGCATGGCATAGGAAATTGTGATATAGCCCTTCGGATTGGAGGAATACAAAGGCAGACTGTGGGCATAGACCACAACCGGTACAGCAGGACGCGGGCTGTAGTAGCGCTCATAAGGAATGTTTACAACCCAGGCCTCCTCCGTGTCCATTTCCGAAAGGATCTGGAGAAAATCCGGGTTATAAAAATCACTGTAGGTGTACATGCCTCCGCTGGAATCGAAAACCCGTTCACTGCGGTCAAAATACAGGCAGATCGTTTCAAAGGAGTACAGCTGTGTGTAAGGAGAAATATCACTGATCATACGGGAAAAATAATCGATGGTAGGATCCGGTGAAACGAGGATGTGATTTACGGAGGCAAGCTTTGCGATAAAAACAGAGCCTACCTTCATAACGGAAAAAGTATTTTCCATATTGGAATAGGCAGCGTCTGCCTTTGCCTCCAGCTGCTCCTTTAACTGTAGGTTGTTCTGCCAGATGCTTAAGAGCGTGGAAACAAAAAACAGGATCGTGGATAACAGTGTCAGAATAAAAAAACAGGAAGAAAAGTGTCTCGAGCGAATGATATTTTTCAGCTTTTTCTTTTGCATGGAACGATCGAATGATATCAAAACAATTGCCTCCCTTTGATTGGTTCTGACACCATTATACCGAAAAAATGCACAAAGCAAAAGAAAGGGAGTGCAAAAATGGATAGCAAAAATCCGATGAATCTGCAAAAAATAAAGTCAAAAAGTTGCAAAAAGTCAATAAAGGGGTGATAGATCAAGGCTTTTTTGAAATCGTTATAAATGTAACAAAACAGGTCGGATTTTTTAATTTTTAACAGAGCTGTGTTTTTATATAATGACCTCAGAAACGGAAACAAAAAAAACGCAAAGGGGCTGCAGCCACCAGGCGGGCAGCATTTACGGAACAGGACTGTTTCAGAAAAAAAGAGAGGGAGGAAGGTACATGACGGGAAAGAGGGAAAAAACCGCAGCACTTTCAAAGGGCCGACAGCAGGGGGGCCTGCAGAAGGCAGCACTGTATTTCTGGAAGCATAAATATCTGTATCTGATGCTGCTTCCGGCGATTCTGTATTACATCATTTTCTGTTACGTTCCGATGTACGGCGTAACAATTGCATTCAAGGATTTCAATCCGATGCTTGGAATCTGGAAAAGTCCGTGGGCGGGGACGGAAATGTTCCAAAAGCTGTTTGGAATGGAAAAGTTTTATTCCGTTTTCTGGAACACGATCCGGATCAGCCTGATCCGACTGATTTTCGGATTTCCGTTTCCGATTATCATTGCGCTGCTTTTAAATGAGCTGCGGCTTGGAAAGGTAAAACGGGTCATCCAGACAGCGATTTACATTCCGAATTTTATTTCCTGGGTCGTTCTGGGCGGTATTCTGACAAGCCTGTTATCGATGGATTCGGGTATTGTCAACGGCGTCATCAAGGCGCTCGGCTTTGCACCGATCGGATTTTTGACAGATGAAAAGTATTTCGTCGGCACGATGGTCGTTTCGATGATCTGGAAAACGTTCGGCTGGAACACGATTATCTATCTGGCGGCGATCACCGGAATCGATCCGCAGCTGTACGAGGCGGCGACCGTGGACGGGGCGAACCGGTGGCAGAAGCTGTTACATATCACATTGCCGTGTATCCGTTCTATTATTATCGTTGTGCTGATTACGAGAATCGGCGGACTGATGCAGGCGGGCTTTGAACAGATTTTCGTATTGTATCATCCAGGCGTATACGGGACGGCGGATATCATCGATACCTATGTATACCGGATGGGCTTGCAGGAAGGCAAATTTGAGCTGGCGACAGCGGTCGGCTTGTTTAAATCCGTGATCAACTTTGCACTGGTTGTCATTGCAAACAAGACAGCACGCATGGCAGGAGAGGAGGGAATTTACTGATGAGCAGGGAAAAGCCGAAAAAAATCAAGGTTTCTGTCGGCAGCAGGATTTTTGACACAGTAAATCTGATTTTTCTGATTCTGCTGGGGCTGACAACCTTTTACCCGTTCTGGGACTGCCTGGTTGTTTCGTTTTCCTCGCTGAAAAGCTATCTGGCGACGAACATCCATTTATGGCCGGACGAATGGTCGTTTGAAGGCTATGCCTATATGTTAAAAAGCTTCGATCTGTGGAGATCGTATGCGAACTCGATTTTTATCACGGTTGTCGGCACACTGATCAACATGCTGATTACGACGATGGCGGCGTATGTGCTGTCGAAAAAGGATTTAAAGGGACAGCGGTTCTTCATGTTTCTGGCAGTGTTTACGATGATGTTTACCGGCGGAATTATTCCGACCTACATCGTTGTAAAGGATCTGCATCTGATGAATTCGCTGTGGGCGATGATCCTGCCGTCGGCGGTCAACACCTACAACCTGATTATTTTAAGAAACTTCTTCTTGGAGCTTCCGATGGAGCTGGAGGAAGCGGCGCTTTTGGACGGATGTACGGAGATCGGCGTATTGTTTAGGATCATGCTTCCGATTTCCAAACCGGCGCTGACGACGGTGACGCTGTTTTATGCAGTCGATCACTGGAACGACTTTTTCTCGGCGATTATGTATATCAATAAGAAAGAAGCATGGCCGCTGCAGCTGTTTTTACGGTCGATGCTGTTTCAGAATGACGCAGCATATTCCAGCGGCGGAGAAAGCCTGTTTTTATTAGGACAGCCGATGAAGATGGCGGCTGTGATGCTGGCAATTATTCCGATCATGTGCGCGTATCCGTTTTTCCAAAAATATTTCACAGCAGGGATGACGGCAGGCGCAGTGAAGGGGTAAAATATAAAAGGGAAAGAAAGAGGGAACAAAATGAGAAAAAGAAGTAAGTGTGCATTTCTGGCAACAGCGATGGCAGCGACAACGATTCTGGCAGCAGGCTGCGGCAACAGCGCTTCGGGTGGTCAGAACACTGCGGATTCTGCAGAGCGGGTTCCGATCCGTTGGCTGACGACCGGCGACGCTGCGGCAGAAGCAATTCAGGATAACGACCGCATTATTGAAGCGATCAACGAAAAACTCGGCATAGACCTGACGGTTGAAATCGTTCCGGAAGCCAATACGGAAAAGGTCAACGTTGCGATGGCGTCCGGCGATTTCCCGGATGTGGTAACTGGTGCATACGGGACGAGCGCAACCCAGCAGTGGATTGATGATGGAATGGTTATTCCGCTGAATGATTACATGGATTCCTTCCCGAGCATGAAGGCATGGCTGGAAAATTACGAGTGGTCGGCACAAAATGGAAAATATTACGGCATGCCGTTTATTACACAGTACAGTGTGGCCAATACCCTGATCGTGATGCGTCAGGACTGGCTGGATAATTTGGGATTGTCCTATCCGCAGACGTTGGATGAAATGAAAGACGTCATGCTCGCTTTCACAAACGACGATCCGGACGGCGACGGACAGAACAATACATACGGCTACACGGCAGAAAAGCCGGGACAGTTTGACTGGGTATTTTTCGCATACGGACTACCCTATGCGGACTATTCGCTGGATGAAAACGATCAGGTAATCCCCGTTTTTGAAGATCCTGCGTTTGTAAAGGGCATGACCTACATCAAAGAGCTGTGGGATGCAGGTGCGATCGATCCGGAGCTGATGTTGAATGATATGTCTAAAAAAGAAGAAAAGTTCTACCAGGGCAAAGCCGGCATGATGCCTGCACCCCTGTTCCGTCATGTGACCCGTCATGAAAACAGCGTCAGAGAGCTGTTCCCGGACGCTTCGATCTGCTATGATCTTTCCCCCGCAGGTCCGGACGGCGCGAGAGGCTTAAGCAAGCAGGGCAAGAGCGGTATGATGACCTGTATCACCGCAGCCTGCAAGAACCCTGACAAAGCGGCAGCATTTGTGGACTTCATGGTTTCGGAGGAAGGAAATAACCTGCTGCGTCTTGGTATCGAAGGTATTCATTACACCAAGGATGGCGACGAAATCGTCTTCAACGAAGAAGAGCGTGCAAAGGATGCTTTCTCGCCCAATGGCTGGGCGCACGCGCTGGCGTGGGGCTCCTTCTACTGGCCTCTGGAGAGCAACTACATCCCTGTAACCGATCCGAACCGGGAACGTGCGCTGCATACCGTTGATCTTGCGACCCAGTGCCAGGTTCCGAACCTGATTAAGCAGAAAACGCAGGTTGAGATCGAAAACGGCGCCGCAGTGGACGATATTTACACCCAGTACTTTTCGGATATGCTGCAGGGTAAGCTTTCCATCGAAGAGGGTGTAGAGCAGCTGAGCAAGTCCTGGAGAAGTCAGGGCGGTGAAGAGATCCTTGAGGCAGTCAATGCAGAGTATCAGAAAACAAAAGCAAAGCAGTAAAAAGGAAAATATAATAATATGGAAAAAACAGGGAAAAAACCGAATATTATCATGATTCTGGCAGACGATCAGGGCCCCTGGGCGATGCACTGCGCCGGGACACCGGAGCTTTATACGCCCAACCTGGACAGAATTGCAGAACAGGGAATGCGGTTTGACAGCTTCTTCTGTGCCTCGCCGGTATGCTCTCCGGCGAGGGCATCCATTCTGACCGGAAAAATGCCTTCCGCTCACGGCGTACAGGACTGGCTCAGAAGCGGAAACTTAGACGGCGAGAAATTTGCCGCCCAGGGAAAGGAAAATCCTTATTTCGAGGGCTATAAGCAGGAACGGAAGCCGATTTCCTATCTGGAAGGACAGCCCACCTATACGGACATTCTGGCGCAGAACGGCTATCACTGCGCACTCTCCGGAAAATGGCACCTGGGCAACAGCATCGAACCGCAGCAGGGCTTTCAGGAGTGGTACACCATCGGCATGGGCGGCTGCTGTTATTACCACCCGGACATGGTGGACCATGGAGAAATCACCGTGCATCATGGGGAATATGTGACAGATCTGATCACGGATCGTGCACTGGAATATTTAAAAGAGCTGGGCGAAGGGGACGACCCGTTTTATTTGTCTGTCCACTATACTGCACCCCATTCTCCCTGGGAAAAGGAGCACCATCCTGCAAAGTGGATCGATTACTACGATGGCTGCACGTTTCCCAGCATTCCCAACGTGCCGGATCATCCCGATCTGCGCACCGGCGCGGTATATGGAACCGGTAAGAGGGAAGAAAATCTGCGGGGCTATTTTGCGGCGATCAGTGCGATGGATGAACAGATCGGCAGACTGCTGGATGCAGTAGAAGAACAGGGGCTGGCGGACAATACCGTAATCCTCTTTACAGCGGACAATGGAATGAGCATGGGACAGCACGGCGTCTGGGGAAAGGGCAACGGGACATTCCCGATGAATATGTATGATTCCGCAGTTAAGGTGCCGTTTCTGATTTCCTGGCCGGGGCACATTCCTGCCAATACCGTCTGCAGCGAAATGATAAGCGCCTGCGATCTGCTCCCGACGATCCTTAAGCTGACGGGACTTTCCGACAAGCAGCCTATGGGACTTCCCGGAAGAAGCTTTACAGAGCTTTTGGAGGGCAGACAGCTGGAACACCGCGACGAGGTCGTGATCTTTGACGAATACGGGCCTGTCCGCATGATCCGGACGAAAGAATGGAAATATGTGCACCGGTATCCCTATGGAAAACATGAGCTGTATCACCTCGTGGACGATCCGGGAGAAGAGAAGAATCTGTACGGTTTACCGGAATATAAAAAACTGGTAACCCAATTAAAGGGCAGGATGGAAAAATGGTTCTGCACCTATTCCGACCCGGCCATCGACGGCGTGCGCTCCGCGGTCAACGGCTCCGGACAGCTCTGCCGCCCGGGTGTGTATGCAATCTATGAGGATCCCTTTGCACCAAAGGGCGTGGAATGATTACAAGGTGCATAAAAAGTAATGTACGAGACTATGATATACAGTTAAGACAAGGCCGGTCAGGGAAAGATTCTCTGACCGGCCTTTTGCAAGTTCATTCATCAGCCGGATGGTTGCCTGTGTCTTTTCAAAATCCTGCATATCGAGAATTGCATAGAATATGGTGGCATAAACAATTGACAAAATTGAATAATGGATATATCATATGGGTATCAATTGATACCTTGAGGGTGCTTTTATGGAAATGAAGATCATTAAAAGTGAAAAGAGAATCTGCCCATGCTGTATGGAAGAACATGTAGTGAAAACCGTTCTTATTATGGATCAGGCTACGTTTAAGAATCGCACAGTAAATTATGAGGCATCGTATTTCTTCTGTGAATTAGCAAAAGAACTCTACATGGATGAACAGCAGATGCAGGACAATGACATCAGATTAAAGGATGCATATAGAGAAAAGGAAGGACTTTTAACATCAGCACAAATAGGAGAAATTAGAGCAAAGTATGGTATAAGCCAAAGCGATTTATGCTTATTGTTAGGTTGGGGTGGTAAAACTATTACAAGATACGAAAGCCACCAAGTGCAGGATAAGGCACATGATACCATTCTTAAGAAAATAGATCAGGATCCAGAATGGTTTCTGTCTCTTTTAAACGGAGCGAAAGCAAATCTATCAGCAGAATCTTATCAAAAATATTTAGCGGCAGCAACCTCTTTATACGAGGAAGATCGAGATGCCTATCTCAGAAAAGCAATTGAAGCGAGCTATGCAAAGTTCCAGGGAAATCAAATATTTCATGGAAACACAGATTTATCATTGGATAAAGTTGTTGAGGTAATTAGATATTTTGCATCATCAATTAAAGTGACAAGTCTTTATAAGGTAAAATTAATGAAACTTATATGGTATGCAGATGCATTATCTTATAAAAGAAGAGGTTTTGCAATTACGGGCTTAGTATATCAAGTACTTCCAATGGGAGCTGTTCCGGTGGGACACAATTCCATAATTGACTTAAAAGATGTTCCTTGTGAAGAAGTAGATATGGGTGAGACATATGCTTATCATTTTTCTTTGAGTGGGAAACAAACTTTTCCCGAATTATCAGATGAAGAGAAAGATATTTTGGATGTAGTAATAGAGAAATTTGGAAAGATGAGCAAGAATGAAATAATAAACTTTATGCATAAAGAGCAGGCATATGTTGAAACTTTATCGAGGGATATTATTCTGTTCAAATATGCTGAAAGTTTACAAATCTAAACAGAAGGGAGGACAATCAATGCTACAAGAAAGTAATCGCATAGAATTTAAAGTGGAATTGAATGATAAACTGGAAAAAGAAGTGGTGGCTTTTCTGAATAATAAAGAAGGTGGCATTTTATACGTAGGAGTAGATGATAATGGAAAGCCAGTTAGAATCTCAGATATTGATTCTACACAGTTGAAGATTGCAGATCGTATAAAAAATAACATTCTTCCGTCAACTTTGGGGTTGTTTGATATTGTGACTGAAGAGATAGATAATATTTCTGTAATTAAAATCTTAATTTCCAGTGGATTGGAAAAACCATATTATATAAAGAGACAGGGAATGTCACCAAATGGTTGCTTTACAAGAATGGGGGCATCATCTCAACCGATGTCAACTGTAATGATTGACGATCTTTATAGCAAAAGGATTCATAATACATTGCGAAATATTGCATCTCCCAGACAGGATCTTACTTTTGCACAATTGAAGATATATTATCAGGAAAGAGGATTGGAACTGAATGAAAAGTTTGCAAATTCACTGGAGCTTTTAACCCCTGAGGGTAAGTTTAATTATGTTGCATATTTGCTTGCTGATGAAAATGGAGTATCTATTAAGGTTGCCAAATATGCTGGAAGCGATAAAGTGGATCTGATTGAGAATGAAGAATATGGTTATTGCTCTTTAATCAAAGCAACGCATCAAGTGCTGGAAAAGTTAAAAATTGAAAATATAACCAGAGCAAAAGTAACGAATACCAAGAGAGTAGAAAAAAATTTAATTGCACCTATTCCAATGCGAGAAGCTGTGATAAACGCAATTGTACATTCTGATTTTTCGAGGGAGATACCACCTGTTTTTGAAATTTTTAATGACAAAATGATTTTTACATCTTATGGTGGATTGCTTCCGGGGCAAAGCAAGGAAGATTTTTTTAGTTGTAGTAGTATGCCGAGAAATCGTGAATTGATGCGTGTATTTAAAGATGTGGGTCTTGTAGAACAATTAGGATCAGGAATGAGTAGAATTTTAAAAGAGTATGATAAAAGTATTTTTCATATATCAGAACATTTTATAAAAGTTGAGTTCCCATTTTCATTGCCAAAAGATAATACTATCATTGCCAATGGCGATGATAATGGCAATGAAATTGGCGATGATGATTCAGAAATGATGAAAGTTCTGGGATTATTGGAGGAAAATGCTTCCATTACAGCAAAGCAAATGTCAGAACAAATGGATATAAGTGCAAGAAAGGTAAGCCGTCTTATAAAAGCTCTAAAAGAAAATGGAAAAATTATCAGAGTAGGATCTGACCGAAAGGGGTACTGGAAAATCACTCAGTAGAGTATAATAGTCTCTTAAAGGAGAAGGTTATCAATGAACATAGACACATCTAATCTGGACTATATGCAGACGATCCTTAAGCTGACGGGACTTTCCGACAAGCAGCCTGTAGGATTTCCCGGAAGAAGCTTTACAGAACTTTTAAAGGGCAGGATGGGAAAATGGTTCTGCACCTATTCCGACCCGGCAATCGACGGTGTGCGCTCCGCGTTCAACGGCTCCGGACAGCTCTGCCGTCCGGGGGTGTATGCAATTTATGAGGATCCCTTTGCACCAAAGGGCGTGGAATGATTACGAGTTGTTTGTCAAAGAATAAGATTGAGTAAGGCCGGTCAGGGAAAGATTCTCTGACCGGCCTTTTGAGGTGTTCCACAGTTATTCCTTTGTTGTACTGTCTCCAAATAAAATCCGCATATAATCGCGGCGGGCATAGAGAATACGGTCAATGTAAACTTCGTTGCCGTAAGCACGGTAAAAGCTGATGTAGTTGCCGCTTACAATAAATCGATAATTGCTCTCTATATCTGCAATCGAAGATAGCAAAGCTCCGGCCTGAGCGTGGTTCTGCAAAATACGGGGACTTTTTGTAATTTTGCTTACGGTTGCCAATGCTGCGGATGGATTTAATAATTCTTCCTCAATATAGGTCTTGATTTCTAAGAGATCATTTTGGACTTCTTCGGATAAATGCAGCTTATTCATGATCAATCCCGAGGTTCTTCTCCACAGCATCTAATGTCAGCCAGCCTTTCTCTTCGCCGGATTTGCGGCCTTTTGCAAGTTCATTCATCAGCCGGATGGTTGCTTGTGTCTTTTCAAAGTCCTGTATATCGAGAATTGCATATCTGCCGCGTCCGTTCTTCGTCAGAAAAACCGGAGCACCAACAGCTACATCATGCAGCACGTCACTGTAATTTCGCAGATCGGAAATGGGTTTGATATTTGGCATATTTTCCTCGCGTTTCTGCGCACGTTTTTGGCGCATGTCGAGTTTGTGTCAAGTGCGCGCAGACACAAATCTTGCGATTGAAAAATTTTGTTTTTCAATCTTCGCAACTCTTTTCGCTCATAGCATATCCCAAACTGCTGTAAAATTCAACGGCAGTTTTTACAACATATAAATTTTATGGAATCTGAACGCAGAAGGGGACGAGTGAACTGTAATGAAGTTTATCCCACGCAGCACAGTTATGCAGACTGCCAGCGGCAGGAAATGCAGATACAGCAAAATTCACAAAATCCCTGAAAACAATATAAAAACGTGATATGCAATACTAGAAACATTATTTTTAACATGTTAGGATGATAGGAAATATATGAAATACAAAAAAATAATTGATAAAACGAATATATATACATTTAATAATGACATTTGTGAAAAGTTCTTAAATTTTTAATATAAATCTGAAATATTCAATATGCCAATGGTATTGCTTTTGCACAAAAAAAATCCTACAATTTAACTAAAGTGAAAATGTGGCATAAAAACCATTGTGAAACAGAAGGAACAAAACAGGGGGAAAGGAAAATCGGTATGTGGAAAGCGACAATATCACCGGAGAAACGGAAAAAGATAAGAAGATCTGTCAGCTTTTTTCTGAGCTTACTTTTGATACTGGAAATGGTATCGGGAACTGGCATGTTTGCAGAAGGAAACAGAGTGAAAGCGAAGGAAGAAACTCCATATGCCGTATACCTGGATCTTTCAGGAAGCAGCACGGCAGAGGCATTGGCATCCAAAGGGATCTATGCATACGCTTATGACGATGCAGCAGAGGCAGAAGCAGCAGAACCGGTAAAGCTGGAAAAGGCAGAGGGACAGCAGGAGATCTGGCAGCTGAGTCTGACCCGGAAATATCAGCATGTTGTATTTTGCCAGGGACAGAAAAAAGAAAACAAAAACACCACAGGGGAGCTTACGATAGACTGGTCCTTACAGGCACCCTGCTACCGGCTTCAGGGAGAAGACCTGACCGGGACAGGCAGCTTTTACGGATTGTATACCGTATATTTTGATGGAAGTCAGTACAGTGAGTTCTGTAAGAACGGCGTCAGCGTTTATGCATATGATTCGGAAGAAGACAGTGCAGCGGACGCACCGGTTGAAATGAAGCCCTCTGATAAGGGCGATGGAATTTACGAATACTGTCTGGACAGACCTTATGAATATATCGCATTTATGGCCGGGACAGATGGATGGGATTATACGGAAGCGACCACACCGGTTTATACGGAATGGGACTTCCAGGATCCCTGCTTTGTACTGGAGAAGGTGGATGGAGAAGAATCTACAGGCAGCTGGGTAAACCTTCATTATATGATTTATTTCGATGCATCGAAGATCAAAGAGGATCCGGAGTTTTTAGAGTCGGGCGTATCCCTTTACGCCTGGACAGAGCAGGAGGGTGGCAGACAGGAGCTTTCTGCAGAGCCGGTTCGGATGATTGCATCCTCCAAAGGCGAGGATATTTACCAGTATACCCTGGATCAGGCATATGACCATGTGCAGTTTTTCCTGGGCACCTCCTTTGATGCAGCCATCCAAACAGATGTCATTGAAATTGACTGGAACAGTCTGGCAGCACCCTGCTATCAGATGACCATCGAAAGAATCGAAACAGAAACCGAGACGGAAACAGAGACCGAGACGGAAACGGAAACCGAGACGGAAACGGAAACCGAAACACAGACGGAAACCGAAACACAGACGGAAACCGAAACACAGACGAAGACAGAAAACGAGTCTGAAACAGAAAGCAGACCTCAGACGGAAACTGCTGCAGAAACACATACCACGGTAGAAACCGAGACCAAAGCAGATTTCAAACCGGAAACAGAGACCGGCACAGAGACAAGCTACGAAACGGAAAACAATGTGCCCTCTGCACCGGAAACAGAAAAGGATGCGACAGGCTCCGAAGGAAACACTCCGGACAGCGATCCGACAGCAGAAGCTGCCTGGGAGCAGGAAGCAAGGTGCGAGACCCGTTTTTTTCACCTGGAGGTGCTGAGCGAAACGGTTGAGGCGAAAACCGTAGAAACCCTGGAACGGGGAACTGAGCCTGCCACAGAAGGATCCAAACAGGAAAACACAGAAGAAAACAACAGAGAAACTGCATCGGAAAGCAAACAGACAGAGGAAGAGACCAAACAGACCGAAGCAGAAACCGGCACAGAGGAGAGCAGTAAAGAGCAAGCTCCTTCCAAGGAAGCTGTCAAAAAGGAAGCAACAGAAGAAATCCAGCAGGACGGAAACCTGTACGACATGGGCGGCGAAATGAGAAAAGCCAGCCGTGTGGCGAAGGTTAGATTCAGAAAGGCAGCAGGAGGACTGGACTCTAACTATGTATATCTTGATACGACTGGGATGGATTTGAGTGAAGGGCCGGATTGGACTACAGCAAGTCAGATATATCTTTTTAAGTTAAACGACGGGACCCATTTTACACTAGGAAAAGAAGTTGAAATTAATGGCAAGAAATATTGGAGATGGCAAGTTGATGGCAACACCAATCAATTTGGATTTTCCTTTACAAATGACTGGAGGAAAATTGATGCTACAAATTACTACAGAACGGTATTGGCAAGTGTAATTTTTTCACAAGCTGGCGGAAAAGTCTTTGCAAGTGATGGTAAAGCGTCAGAGCCAATTCATAATCAAGAGGTCTATGCCCTCAAAGACATCACTGCAGAAATTGCCAACAAGATGCCTTTATATTTCTATGACTTTACAGGTGATGTCAAAACCCCGGTAAAGGTAGTCTATTCGTCGGGCAGCAGCTTCTCTACGGAAACAGAAGGGGCGACGAAATCAGTTGAGATGAATCGCGTTAATGATTTTCCGAATCTCTATACAGTAGAACTGGAAAAGACGAAAATTGAAACAAACCCCTATGTGAAGTTTACAGATGGAGATGGAAATCCACTGGGAAAAAGTTACTATTTCGGGCAAGACAGTACCGGTGCAGACACTAGCGCAGTTCCTGTAACCTATAAAGCTGGTTCTGTGGATACCTTCCTGTATGGAGCTACCGAGCTGCAGAACGACGATGGTACAACAACAACTACTATAAGCGGCTGGGGCACAACACCGGGTAATGAGAGTCTGAAAGACAAAACCCTCTATTTTGATAATCTGCATTTTCCGGTAGACGCAAAAGAGGGAAGTCAGAAGGTAACCTTACAGATTGGAACAGGGAATGTGCAGGAGCTGATACCGGATCCGCAGTTTAAAGACAGCTTATATAGCTATAAGTTTACGGAAGATACACTCCAGCAGACTGTTTTGACAGTAAAGGATCCCAAGGGCAATATCTATCATTTCTTCTGGACAGATCTGGACTGTAACCTGCTTCAGGTGACGGAGGACAACATAGCAAATGTCACAGGCGATTATGGATACGGAAATAAGATCTATTTTGATGCAACCTATTCAAAGCTGAATACGCCGGATAGTGAAAAATGTAGACAAAATTCCATCCCGGCAAGTGACGATGCGAAGGTTTATTTTTATGCATGGAGCACAACCAATAATGGAAAGTACCGGTCTGGAGAGATGATAAAAGCAAAGTCCCACGAAAAGGATGGACAGACCTGGAACGATGTGTGGTATGTGCGGATTCCGGAAGAGGATGAAATTGATCAAATTATTTTCTCTGCTGATGCGTTAGAAGGTAAGGATGAGTGGACTGACAAGTTCGGCAGAAGAACTGCTATTCTGACGATTCCGGGTACGTATAAGTATGGAGGGAAACCCTGCTTCTATGCAGACGCCGGTGATACTGCGGCATACAATGCTAATGAATATAGGGATGGTTACTGGGCTGAAGCATATACGGTTCGGGATGCAGAGAAGTATAAGAAAACCGAGGATGGTAAGAGCGTCGATGTAGTTGACATTCAGGAGAACCCTTCTTCGGCAGGTTCGGATACCCTGTATGTGGATTCTACCTTCTATGACTATTACACGGATTATGAATTGAACGGTAATAATCGGGATTCCTTTTCAGACCCGAGTGGAATGTCACAGCGCAACTGGGTTCCGTTCCGGCAGTTTGATCAGGCATTGAGTGATTATTACAAAAAGAATCAGGTTTCCATTCCAATCTATACAGGTCATTTTCAACCGAGTATTGATAAGTGGGGTTGCCAATTCAAAGATATCAATGGCACACTGAAGCTATATGGAAGTGATAACGATGAAGCGTTCTTTTCCACAAATAACTCTGTGATTGTGGAGAACGGAAGTGACAAAGGAGAATATGACTACGCAGCACAGGGACTTGTAAGCTCTACGCTGACGAATGGTGTATTGAAGACTGCAAAGGGGGAATGTGCAGAGCCCCATTTTGATGAAGCGTTCTTACTGGGAAAGAACAGCAAAAATGCTGTTCTGGGTGAGGTCTATCATAATGTATCATTCCCGTTTAAAAAGAAAGAGGATGAGCATGGAGTAGAATATTGGTGGTTTGACAGCAGCAAAACGACACTTGCGATGCAAAAGGATTTATCTACCCAAAAATATTACCTGAAGAATACAGATAATCAGAGCTGGGCGAGGAATGTTAAGTCTGATGGAAAGGATGCGGAGGCGTATGGATTTTTCCCGTTTAATGAAACCACTGGTGGAACGAACGCAGCAAAATATAATTTTGGATTTGGTACAAAATTAGAGATTAAATTCCGCCTGACAAAGGATGGAACGGTTCTGGGAGAAGACAATCAACCAGTGCCGATTACCTTTGCGTTTTCCGGAGATGATGATGTATGGGTATTTATTGATGGAAAACTGGCACTGGATGTTGGCGGAGCCCATGGAAAGGTAACAGGAACGCTGGACTTTAAAAATCTGGAGGCAAAAGTAAGTAAGGTAAAGAAAAGTGCGGCAGACGGAGCTGCAGGAGATGCAGGCACCAATAAAACAACAGACTTCACATTGAAGGGGGATAAACAAGACGAGCATACCCTTACCATGTTCTATATGGAACGCGGTATGTGGGAATCTAATATGATGATTGCCTTCAACTTCCCAGATGATAACGAGTTTGCAGTAGAAAAGCAGGTAGATAAAAGTGAAGTAAATGAGCTGTTTAAGGATTCCTTTGAGGATGCATCTGTATTCCCCTTTACGATCCAAAATCAGGCGACACACTATGGAGCAAAGAAAACAGGAAGTGGAACAACGGTAGTAACAAAGACATTTAACAGCTTTGACAGCAATTCACCAGAATTGACGAGTAGCCAGGATAATACATTTGAATGGGTAGAAAACTATCAAAATCAAAGTGGTGTTGCGCACTGGTATACACAGTTTGAAGATACGGACGGAGAGCACAAAGACTCGAGATTTGGTATTATCCCATATCAATCAACCGGATTTCTGGATGCGTTCGCGACGAAAAAGTATCTGGATTTCAAGCTGTATTATGCTCATAATGACACTCCAACAGCGAAATGTATTTATCTGGAGCTGGAGGATGAACAAGGGAGGACTAAAGGAGACTGGTTATCCGGAAAGCTATACGGAAACACAACTCTTAAGGGAAACGAATGGAATACTCTGACGGTTGACTTAAGCAAATTAAACGGAGCAGCTGATTTTAACTATAACCAGATAAAATCCATCAAATTTAATTACAGCTATCCCAGAGACATATATCTGGATGACTTTGTATTCCGTTCCGGCGTGCAGGTAACGCAGCATATCGGATTCAAGGTGAATCAGGAAGCCATTCCGGATTATGATTCTGCTACATCCGGAAACCTGGAGAAGCCAGAGGGCGCAGTCTATTCTCTGAGCGATTCCTCCAGTACGGATACCGGCATGATTGGAGAAGATGGAACCTTTGTACTGGCGGATGGTCAGACAGCAACCTTCCGAAATCAGTTCCGCCGCGGCAGCTACATTTCCGTGAAGGAGGAAATAGATTCTCCTGCATTTGATACAAGCTGGAGCCTGTATGAAAACGGACATATAGTAGACAAGGTAACCGTAGAAAGAAGCACGGTAAAGATTAAATCAGGGCAAAAGGTTTCAAACGTACCAGGAAAGCAGATCGGGGATGGAAGACAAGAGGTATGTAAGGATGATAATACCAAAAATGCCGGATATACTACAACGCATTTTGCGAAAGAAGAGGGTGTAGAAACTGAAAACGCCATCGTGTTCCGCTCCTACGATAATCCGGATAATGAAAGCGGTGTTACAAAATTAAAAGCGGTATTTGTAAATGAAGTCAAGGTTGGTTCCCTTAAGATCAAAAAGGAGAAGACGGAGGATTCGGACAAACTGACCGGAACCTATACCTTTCAAATTAAATTTACAAATGTCGCTGGAATGTCATTGGAAAAAGGAGACTCCATTACAACAGAAATTCGCTTAAAGCAGGGACAATCCCATACGATTAAAGGAATTCCCATCGGAACAGATTATGAGATTACAGAAGTAAAACTGAAAGATGGAACTACCCTGAAGAAGGTTTTGATCAGTAACGATGGAACAAACTTTAAGAATGATACATCCTTTAAAGTAGAGAAAGGCTCCGTAAACGGAACCATTACAGCGGATGCAAAAAATCCTGTTGTAGAATTTCAAAATAATAATAAACCGACCGGCAGCATCGTTGTAACCAAAAAATGGGAAAAAGATGGTACTGAGATTACGGATCTGAGCCAGCTTCCGAAGTGTATTTATCTGCAGCTGCAGAGAAAAGAGAAAGGTCAAGGAGCTACTGAGTGGAAAGCAGTTGACTATCCCGGCAATATCTCAGGGAAAAATTGGGTTGAAGTTATTCCCCAGCGTAGTGATATTGGTTCATCCTACGTTTGGTCTTATTCCTTTATGGATCTGGAGCAATATGTGAACAGCGCAGCAGACCCTAAAGTCCGGTGGATCTATCGGGTTATGGAAGTGGATGCCGAAGGAAAGGTGATTGCTTCCGGCGAGAAATACACTGTGGGTGGAAAAACCTATCGAGTAGCATATTCCATAGATACTTCGACAGGCACAACAACAGATCCGACAAAAACAGACATTGAACTTGCAGCTTTTGCAACAGCCGATGTCAAGCAGCCGACAGTGAATATGACAGTGACCAATACCTATTTGGAAGAGCTGAACCTGAAAATTACGAAAAAGGGTAAAAACACAACGGAAGGTGAAGGTCGGCTTTCCGGAGTAGAGTTTAAGCTGGAGAAGAAGAATGGAGAGTATTATGAATCATTCCTTGATCCGCAAAAAACTGTTGACGGCATTGCTACCTTTACAAAGCTCGGTCAGGGAACCTACAGACTGATAGAAACAAAGGCTGCAGCAGGTTACAATCTGCTGAGTGATTCGATCTTAATTGAGATTGATGCATCGAATCAGGTGAAATGGAAGATGGAGAAGGAAACATCTTGGAAGGACATATCTCTAGAGGAAGAAAAGGTAATCCCCCTCACCATCTACAACACAAAGCAGCTGATCCTTCCTGCAACAGGAGGATCAGGGTTTGGATTGGTTACTATGGGAGGCATTGCGCTGATGGCGCAGGCAATCCTTATGGGTACATACTTCACGATGCAATGCAGAAAGGGGGACGATAAGCTTCGGAAGAAGAGATAATACCCCCGGAGGTATGAAACAAAGGCTGTTGGAACAAGGGCTTAAGTCCGGCAGCTGCATAAGGCGAAAACCTTAGAAACAAAGTACGGAGCGAAACGTACAAAGCAGGAGAAGTAAAAATAATTCGGCTGTCCCAAACACAAAAGGACAGCCGGACAAAAAAGGAGAATGGAAACAATGAAGAGAATGAAAAAGCTTCTGACAGGGCTCCTGACCCTGGGAATGACATTGTCGATGATGACAATGACGGCATTTGCGGCTGATCCTTCCGCAAAAATGCCGACGATTGATACGGATAAGACGGGAACGGTTACGATTCATAAGTATACAAGCGGTAATGGTATGGGGAGTGTAGGAAACGGTACAGAAGCAGATCCGGACGACTTTCCGACTGGTGCAGAGCCTTTAAAAGGTGCAGGATTTACACTTTATCAGGTTGTAGATAAAGGTGGCATGGAGGCGTATTACAAGGCAGATCCAAAAGATTTACCGGATGTTTCTGAATATGTAGAGCCTGATGGAACTATTAAGAAAGCATATATTGGTAATGCGACTAGCGAAGGCCTTACTGATAAAAGCGGAACTGCAACGTTCTCTAACCTCGAGCTTGGTTTTTACGTTGTAATTGAAACAACTGTTCCGGATGCTGTTACAATACCTATGAAACCATTTCTGTTATCGGTTCCAATGACTACTACAGATGGCTCGGATTGGTTATATGATATCCATGTCTATCCCAAAAATGAAACAGGATATGGAAAGATAAGCTTAGAAAAAACTGGCGTGAAGGATGATGAAAAAATATCAGGCGCTACGTTTGCTCTGCAAAAAAAATCTGATGCAGATGGTAAGTGGATTAATATTACGAAACAATCCACCGCGCAGGGTGATGATACTGGAGCTGCCTTAAGTCTTACAACAAATAACGAAGGAAAGATTACAATCGAAGGACTGTCCAAAGGTGAGTATCGTTTGATTGAAACATTTGTTGGAGATGGCTATATTATGGACGGTGCCACTGCATATGTATTTAAAGTAAATGCCGATAGCTCAATTACATACGGCACAGAGACAAATGCCAATATCACAATTAATGTAACTAACGAACGCCCTGATTTAACAAAAAAGGTTCAGAAGAAAAACGGTGGTACATGGGGAATGGATGCAGATTACAGCATCGGAGATGAAATCCCTTACAAAATTACTGTAGATGTTCCGAAGAATATTACAAGGCTGAAAACATTTACCGTAACAGATACACCTACTAATTTAACAGATGACTTAGATTCTATTGAAATTAAATGCAACGATGTTGCTGTTATAGCGGATGCATACACTAAAGTAGCAGGGGGAGACGGATTTACAATTAAATTTAAGCCCGCTCAGATGGAGGCATATAAAGGACAACAGTTAGTCATCACATATAATGCGACATTAAAGGGTACTGCTGAAAACACAACAGTTGGCAATAAGAATGCTGCAAAATTGGAATATTCCAAAAATATTACAACGGATACTGATCAAGATAACCCGAACAAAGGTAAAGAAGAAGGAAAAAATACGATCGAGAACAGTACTGTCGTATATACCTTTGCAGTAAAAATTGAAAAGACCGGTGAGGATGGAACTACTCCATTAAAAGATGTTAAATTTGATCTATATCAGGAAGTTGATGCTGAAACAACGGGTGCCATTACGGGAGCATCTGTGCCTGCAGGATTAGATAATGCAAAATTCTGGAAAAAGATTGATACATTAACAACAGATGCGAGTGGTATAGCAACCCATAATGGACTTTCCAATGGTACCTATTATCTGGTTGAAACAAAAACGAATGATGGATATAATCTGTTGAAAAAACCGATTGAGGTAATATTAAATGTTCAATATACAACAACTACGAAAACTGAGTCGGCTTGGGTAGAAGATGGAAATGGACAAAAACAGGTAAAGAGCGAGATTAAAGAAACTACATTTACTTCCGCAGATTCAACTACTCAACAAGGTATAAAAGTACAGAAAGTTATTAACAAAAAAGGCTTCACCCTTCCCACCACCGGTGGTATCGGTACCTTTGTATTCACCTTCGCTGGTATTGCCATGATGGCAGCAGCAGTGATCTTGCTGATCACCGGCAAGAAGAAAAAAGCAGAGTAATTCAGACAGATAACCTTTTTGTTATCTCTTCTATGGATGCTGCGAAGCTGTTGTGAAGTACAGCTGCAATTTTATCAGCAACGGTGTCTGCATCGCGTTTCGTGTGCACGAGGACAGATACCGGCACAGGACGGGGGTCACGTCCCGCCCTGTGCATCGCTCCTTCAGAACCCCCTTTCCCCCTGAAAGGAGCGATACTGCGGTGATCGCCGTCGGTCTTAGAAACCGGCTGCGGCTGCGGTAATCGGGAAAGAAAAATTTGGGATTTTCTTTTCCGTGTTGTGTTTTCCCATTCCCTTCCTGAAAAGGACATCCGGGCGCTCTCCCGTGCCCTTGGATGTCCACGAAAAAACGGCGCAGAGAAAATGCAAAAGCGGCGGCTGCCGCAGGCCTTTGATCTGTGCCTTTCCTTATAAAATGTCCGGAGGTTACTGCCATGGATAAAAAAAGAGCCTGGTTTATCGCGATATTGTTTTTTTCAGGTCTGTGTCTGACCCTGTATCCCTTTGTCAGCAACCTGATCGCTCAGTCCCATGCAAGTCAGGCGATTGCCGCCTATGATGAGCAGGTTGCAGAGATGGATCAGGAGCAGATCGATGCTGCCAAGGAAGCAGTCCGTAAATATAATGAACAGCTCAATGCAGCAGTGGAAGCCAGCGCCATGCAGGGAAAGGATGGAATCAGCTACCTCGATCTGGTGGATGTGGGCGAGAGCATTGGCTTTATCGAAATTCCGAAAATTGACGTATATCTCCCCATATACAGCGGAACCGGCGAAGATGTGTTGCAGAAGGGCGTCGGTCATCTGGCGGAGTCCTCCTATCCCATCGGCGGTACAAGCACCCATTCCGTGCTGACCGGTCATCGTGGACTGCCCAGTGCGGTTTTGTTCACGGATCTGGACAAGCTGGAGGAGGGCGATGTGTTCTATCTCCATGTATTGGATGAGGTGCTTGCTTACAAGGTAGACCAGATCAAGGTTGTGCTTCCGGAGGAAACCCAGGACATCGGGATCGTGGAAGGAAAGGATTACTGTACCCTTGTTACCTGCACACCCTATGCCATCAACACCCACCGGCTGCTGGTCCGTGGCGAGCGGACCGAGTACATCCCGCCGGAGGAGCTGACAGAGCAGAATGCAGTGCATGAAGTACAGTCCCAGACCATTACGAAGCGGATCGTGGATGTATGGCCGTGGCTGGTTGTATCCCTGCTGATCGTGGCAGGAGTGGAGGGATCTATTTTCCTGCTGATCGTGAAACGGCAAAGAAGCCGTGGAGATGTTCGGGAAAAACGAAAGAAAGGCAAAAGGAGTCAGTCATGCAGGAAAACAAGGCGCAGAAAGTAATTGAAGAAGTAAAAAAAGCATTTATCGGAAAAACAGAGTGCGTGGAAAAGCTCATGACCGCCATTCTTGCCGGCGGACATGTGCTGGTGGAGGATGTCCCGGGAGTGGGAAAAACAACCCTGGCGCTGGCCTTTGCCAAGGCAATGAATGTGGCGCAGAACAGAGTGCAGTTTACACCGGATGTTTTACCGGCTGATATTACAGGCTTTACCGTATATAACAGGGAAAAGGATGGCTTCTTTTACCGTCCCGGCGCAGCTATGTGCAATATTCTTCTGGCGGATGAGATCAACCGTACCTCTCCCAAGACCCAGGCGGCGCTTCTGGAGGTAATGGAGGAGGGCAGTGTAACCGTAGACGGCGTGACAAGACCGGTGCCGTCTCCCTTTCTGGTCATTGCCACCCAGAACCCGGTCGGCTCTGCCGGAACCCAGCTGCTGCCCCAATCCCAGCTGGACCGGTTCCTGATCTGCTTTGGGATCGGATATCCCGATGCCGCAGAGGAAATGGATATTTTAAAAAGCCGCCGGAGCGGAAACGGGCTGGAAGATGTACGTCCCGTCATCAGCAGTCAGGAGCTGATGGAAATGAAAAAAGAAGTCGAAGAAGTGTTTGTACACGATCAGGTATATGACTATATCGTGCGTCTGGCTCAGGCCACCAGAAACAATGACGCGCTGGAGCTTGGGCTGAGTCCCAGAGGCTCTCTGGCGCTTTTGAAAATGGCTCAGGCGAGAGCCTATCGGAAAGGCCGCAGCTTTGTGATTCCTGCGGATGTTGCGGCAGAATTTCAGGATGTTGCGGCCCACAGGGTACAGCCTGTATCAAGCTCCGGAATGGATAGAGTCCGTGCAGCAGCTGTGCTGGAGCGGATCTTAAAGGAGACCCCGGCGCCTGCTCCGGAGAAAGGGTGAAGCCTTGAAGGAAAAAGCAATTTATATAGGAGCGGTCGTTCTGACTGCTATCTGGGGCGTAGCTGCTCCCGAGGGCTTTGCTCCGTTTTTGCTGGGCTTTGAACTGCTGTTGGCGCTTTCCATGTGGATTCTGGTTCAGATCCTGGCTGGAAAGGTAGAGATTGTGCCGGAGCCTGCAGAAGAGACGGTGGGGAAAAAAGAGCCCATCGTCCTTCGGGTAAAGCTGAAAAATGCTTCCATGCTTCCGGCGTCCTGCGTGGCGGTTACCGTCGGCTGGCGGGATCTTCTGGATAACAGCACGGGCATCGTGGAAAGCATGGGAATGGCAGGTGGAAAAAGGACCGGTGTGCTGGAATTTTGCATCCCGGTGAAGTATTCCGGTGTTTACGAGTTTTGGACCCAGTCGGCATCGGTGCGGGACTGGCTTCGGTTATGGTCAAAGAAGCTTTTGATCACAGACAAAAAAGTGCAGGTGTTGTCCGTGCCTCTGGTACATCAGGCGGAGGAATGGATTCCTCCGGCACAGCTCGCCTCCGGCGGGGATTCGGATCAGCATTCCCAAAAAAAGGGCGGGGACGATGGCTCGGAGGTATTCGAGGTTCGTGCCTATCGGGATGGAGATCCGCTGCAGAGAGTGCATTGGAAGCTGACTGCAAAGACCGGAGAAATGCTGGTGCGGGAATTCAGCCTGCCGAAGCGGGAGGTGCTTTTGCTGCAGGTGGATCTGTATCATCCGCCTCAGGAAAAGTGGGATCATTGTAAATTGGAACGGCTGCTGGAGCAGACAGCGGATTTTTGCTGGAGGCTTTTGGCGGCAGAACAGGAATATGAGGTATTCTGGCAGGAGCAGGAGCAGCTGTGCAGGATGCAGATTTCCAGAGCCCCGGAGCTGTGGGTCTTTCTCAAACGGCTTTGTCTTACCGCCACCAAGGAAGAGCTGGAGCAGAATGGAAAGCAGAGCCAAAAGCAATCTGCCGGGAAAAATAAGTATCCGGCAGAGGGGAGTTTGGAAAGGAGCAGAGGCAGCGGTGTAACAGAGCCGGGAGCCGACGGGCAGCTTTGGAAAATAGATGCAGAAGGAACAGTCAGGCAGGTGAGAGGCAATGAAGAAAGGGCAGGAGCCGGAACAGCTGGATAAGGAAGCGGTAGGCAGGATCACCTGTCGGATGCTACAGGAAGAAGAACCCGGCGGTATGCTGGTCAAAAAGCTGTGGCGGCTGGCTGGTATGCTGATCTGTTTGCTCTGCCTCACCGGTGGTCTTTGCAGCGCATTTCTCAGTGGCTTTGGAATCCGATATTTGGTCCCTGTTTTTTGGATGCTTCTGATTGTCTCGGTGCTGTTCTGGATCGGGTTTTCCAGACTGCCCCTGGAAGGGGTGTATCGGCTCCTTGCGATTTTGGGAACTCTGATCGGCGTAAGCCTTTTGCTGTTGTTGCTGCAAAGGGATGTGATCGCCGGGTATATGTCCGCTGTAAACGGGGTACGCACTCGGTTAAATGAGGCTTATGACGGTACCCTTGCCCTGTATCAGGCGTCAGCATCTGCGATGCAGATGACTGTATTTTTCGGGTTTATCCTGTTTTTGCTGGCGGGGCTGTTATCTGCCGGGATCTGTTACCGGACCAATCCGGCAGTGGTTCTGGCAGGAGAATTTCCGGTGCTGGCAGGAATCGGAATTGCCGGAGGGACACCCTCCTTTTTCAGCTTTTTTCTGATCCTGTTGGGAACTCTTGGAATGCTCAGTGCCGCCGCCGTCAGCCGGGCGGATCAAAGGGATCAGGAGAGTGCCCGTCAAGCAAGGCAGATGACAGAGCAGATGAAAAGCAGTGTCAATGTCTGGCTGCTTTTGCAGGCTGTAGTGCTGTCGCTGTTGGCGTTTGTGCTGGTGCGGCCCCTGACCAATACCCTGCTCCAGGCACAGGAGGCAGGGATGAAGACACAAAACGGTGTGCTGCAGGCAGTCTGGCAGCTGCTTCCGGCGGTTTCCGGAGGGAGGCTGAAGCTTTCCGTTGAGGGAGTCGGCGGAGGGGTATCGGATGGCACACTGACAGATCAGGATGGTTTTTATTTTGGAAAGGTACAGGCCCTGAAGGTTACGGTTTCGGAAAAACCCTCAGAGACAGTGTATTTAAAGGGATTTATCGGCACGGATTACACCGGGACAGCCTTTGAGGAGGCAGACGGGGAGAGCTTTGTGCAGGCAGCATCCTTGTGGAAGCTGGATGGAAATGTATCCCTTGGGGTGGAAAATCTGCCCTTTCTGCGAACCTATTATGCGGAAAACGTGGTGTTTACCGGAGAGGGAGACGATGCAAAGCCGGAGCTTGCGGCAAATGCAGCCTCCTCTGCTGTGACCCTGCAGGTGGAAAATCTGGCGGCAAATCCGAATTATACCTATGTTCCCTATGGAGCATTTTTAAACGATTATTATCAGGTGCTGGGGGGCGATGGCGCACTGGCAGGTCAGAGCGTTCAGCAGGATATTTTTTCCTGTTATCCCAGAAAGCAGCTGGAGGAAACATTAGAGGACTGGAACGAAACAAAGCAGCAGGAAAGCACTCTGGATCAGGCGGAAAGCGCCTATGCCGCCTATGTGCAGGCACATTGCAGCAGCCTGCCGGAAAATCTCAGTTTTTTGCAGGAGAAATTTGATCTGGATCTGGAAACAAAAGAAAGTGCAGATCCAAAAGAAAGTGCAGATCCAAAAGAAGCAGAAAAAAACTGGGAAAAGATCAAAACTGCAGTGGCTTCTGAGCTGGCAGGAAATTATGAATTTGTCCGGGAACCGGAGGCTGTGCCCGAGGGGAAGGACTTTGTAGAATGGTTTTTAAAGGAATCCAAAAAAGGAAATTCCGTTCATTTTGCAGCGGCGGCCACCATGCTGCTGCGTGCCTGCGGGATGCCGGCACGATATGTGGTGGGCTATGCAGCGCCGGCAAGTCTCTTTAAAGGACAGGCGGACGGCAGCTATCAGGCTGTTTTGGAGGATGATAACGCCCATGCCTGGGCAGAGGTCTACCGGGAAGGAATCGGATGGACCGTAGTGGAGGCGACACCGGGCTTTGCCGCCCTGGTAACAGAAAGCGATGGAGCTTCGGGCCAGAAGGAGAAGGAAGCAGACAGCCCGGACACCCCAGGGGAAGCCTTTTATCAGGAAGACACGCCAGAGGCTGAGACCCCCGGGATCGGCAGCAGAATATTCCGGGTGGTGAAAAAAGCACTGGTGACGGTGGCTCTTCTGATCACTGTCTGTGGGATCCTGGCAGTCATCCGGAGGCATATCCTCTGTAAACGACGGAAAAGAGGAAGAAAAGGAGAAGCTCCGGGAGAGCAGATCCAAAGAATTTATCGAAGCTTTGCCGCTCTGCAGAAATTCAACAAAAAAAGTGTATGCAGCTGTCAGGAGGAGCGCTTTGCAAAGCAGCTTGGAAAGAAATATCCGGTATTTTCGGAGAAGACAGCGCAGAAGCTGGCAAATATCGTGCTGAAGGCATGCTATAGTGATCAGGGGCTGACGAAAAAAGAGTGTCAGTTTGTGCTGGATTGCTATGAAAAGCTTGCAGAAGCTGTATCAAAGGAGCTGTCGCCGGCAAAGCGTCTGGCGGGAAGCCTGATCTTTTGTTTTTGGTAAAGCGGAAGGGAGAAGTGCATGAAACGAAAAATTTTGACAGTCCTTGCCATCCTTCTTGGTCTGGCAGGGCTGGGTGTCCTGTTATATCCCTCCGTCAGCAACTGGATGGAACAGGCAAAACAGCGCAGGCAGATTGCAGCCTATCAGGAAGCACAGGCGCAGATGGAGCAGGAAAGGCGGGCTGCCCTGCTGGCAGAAGCCGACCGGTATAATCAAAAGCTGGCAGAGCTTGGCATCAGCTTCGATATGCTGGGAGAGGCGGAAAAGGAGGCACTTTTGATCGACGGAAAATCCTATGATGAGCTGCTTTTGGCAGAGGACAGCGGTGTGATGGGATATCTGGAAATCGAAAAAATAAAGCTGAAGCTTCCCATTTATCACGGAGTATCGGAGGAGGCGCTGGAAGACGGAGTCGGTCATCTGGAGGGAACCTCCCTGCCGGTTGGCGGAGAAACGACCCATGCGGTTCTCTTTGGTCATCGGGGGCTTCCCTCGGCAAAGCTTTTTACCGATCTGGATCAGCTGGAGGCAGGAGATACCTTTCAGATCACGGTGCTGGATCGTGTGCTGGTTTATGAGGTGACTCAGACAGAGGTGGTGCTTCCGGAGGAGTTAAACGATTTGGCAGTAGAGCCCGGAAAGGATCAGGTCACACTGGTTACCTGTACGCCCTATGGAGTCAATTCCCATCGTCTTTTGATCCATGGGGAGCGGGTGCAATAGATTGGAGATGCTGCAGCTGCAGCAGAAAGTGAGGAAGAAAATGAAAGGAAGAAAAATCCGGATCAGACAAGGGGTGAAGGGCTGGCTGCTTGCGCTGGCCATGGTATTATCCCTTTGCAGCGGCTGGAAGCAGGACGTCTGTGCACAGCAGAGTCAGAGCAGCTCGTCCAATTTGATGCAGGACGTGGACACGGACAAAAAAGGCTCCATCGAAATCCTTTTTGACACCATGCGAGACGAGCCCGTTGCAAATGCAGAGTTTACCCTGTATCAGGTTGCAGCAATGGTGGATCAGGGAGGATATACGGTGCTGGAGCTGACAGGGGGCTTTGAGGGCAGTAACGTGCAGCTGAAAAACCTGACGGCACAGCAGTCTAAGGAGGCTTCGGCAGCACTTTTGGAGTATCAGAAAGCAAATCACATTTCCGGGGATACGAAAAAGACTGATGCAAACGGAAAGCTCAGCTGGACAGGGCTGCAGACCGGTCTGTATCTGCTGGTTCCGGGTCAGATGCAGAAATACAGAACCGATCCGTCTCTGATTTCAATCCCGACGAATCTGAACGCCCAGCTGCTATATGACATGTCGGTGAATCCCAAGGCCGAAAGGATTCCGGATCCGGTATATCCGCCGGAAGAATCCGAGGAGCCCACTACGCCGGAGGTAAAAAAACCGTCGAAAAAGACAGAGATCATCGTTACACCCCAAATCACTCCGGAGCAGAAAACACCGGAGAAGCTGCCCCAGACAGGACAGCTGCGCTGGCCGATTCTGGCACTTTCCGCAGTAGGAGCCGTATTGCTGTTTCTTGGATGGTGGATCGGTCGAAAAAAAAAAGACTGTTCCAAGGCTCTGATGGGGCTGGGGATCCTTCTGGCAGCAGGAGCAGTGGGGATCTCCGCGTATAATATCTGGGATAGCAGCCGTGCCGAAGCTGCGGTGGAGGCGTCCTTAGAGGCCTATGAAGAAGAGCTGACTGCTGTGGAGCAGGAGTCGGAGGCGCTTCCTGTGGATGAGAACAGCGGGATGACCTTTGTGGAGGCAGACGGGCTTTGCTGGATTGGCGAGCTGGAAATTCCGTCCCTGCAGCTTACGCTGCCGGTGGCGGATCCCTGGAGCTATCCGTCCTTGAAAAAAGCACCCTGCCGCTACACCGGAAGTGCAGAGGAAAATTCCCTGATCATTGCCGCCCATAATTATAAACGGCACTTTGGCAATATCGGACTTTTGCCGGAGGGTGCAACGGTGAAGTTTACAGCGGTATCGGGGGACGTATACGAATATGAGGTAGAAAAGGTAGAAACCTTAAATCCCTATGCAGTAGACGAGATGCTGTCCGGTGACTGGGATCTGACGCTGTTTACCTGTACCTATGGAGGAAGAAAGCGTGTGACGGTCCGGTGCAGCCTGGTTGGATGAAGGGGCAGAGAGATGGAGAAAAGAAGCATCCGCAGAAATCAGCGGCGACAGGCTGTCAGGGTCGCTGATCTCTGCGGATGCTTTTTGAATCAGAATGTTTTGAGGATTTCAGGGAAATACAATAGAATGCACCCAATGTGAGCATTCTATTGTCATGAATAATAGAATGCACGCCATGCGAACATTCTATTGGCATGAAAAAAAGAACCTCGATCTCTCAAGGTTCTTTCTGATAATCGGAGTGACAAGACTTGAACTTGCGGCCTCTTCGTCCCTAACGAAGCGCTCTACCACCTGAGCCACACCCCGATGTGCCGTATTTATCAACCGGACAAATGATATGATACAGCATGCTTGGACAAAAGTCAACACTTAATTTGAAAAAACTCCAAAAATCTGTTTTGGTGAGCCAAAAGAGCTGCAAAGCAGCGGAAAGCATGGAAGATGCGCTTTTGCGAATGGCGCGTGTGAACTGTAACTTTTGAGCTGTTCATAAAAAATTAAGGGTTTCTTTCTTGCAAGAAATGGAAATATAGACTATATTAAACGGACAAAAGGCAGGCACAAAAAGGACAGGCGGTAAGCTCGGAGCAAAGGCTTCCTGCGTTATATGCCAGGCTGTCTGTGATCTGCAGAATGGAGTGAACATGAAATATTTCTGGTTGACCATAAAGAAGATGTTTCGTTTTTTATTAAAGCCCTTATCCTTTGTACCGGCGCTGTGTGTGATGTATATGATCTTTTCCTTTTCCGCCCAGACTGCGGACGAATCCGGACAGCTGAGTATGCTGGTCAGTGAAAAGGTGGTGCTCCTGTTGGGAAAGCTGACCTCCGGCAATCTGGATACCGCGCAGGTGGGAGTGTATGCAGATGAGATCCATTTTCTCATAAGGAAGATGGCACATTTTAGCGAATATCTTTTGTTGGGGCTGACACTTTCTCTTCCCTTGTATGTTTATCGGCTGCGGGGCTTTTGGCTCGTGCTCGCTGCAGGACTGTTCTGTGCCGGGTTTGCCGGTCTGGATGAGTATCATCAGATGTTTGTGGCAGGACGTTCACCGGCGCTTCGGGATGTGGCGATCGATACGGCGGGAAGCATCACCGGGATTTATATGACAAGGATCATGGGATTTATTGGGAGAAAAACGATATTTGCCCCTCTTTCGATGGAAAAGCGCAGAGAACGGAGAAAACAGCGCGCAGGGGCGTAGGGCTGCGGTGTTTTGCCTGTAGGAAAGGTTATCCTTCTTATTCTGTTTTCGGAGCAAAAAATAACGCCCACATTTTCTGTGAGCGTTACAGCCGCAAAATTGATTTCAGATACAAAAAGCGGCATAGAGAGGAATGATTTTTTTATTGTCCTCAAAGCCGAAGTTTTTGGCGGAGAGCTTGATTGCATAAGCGGGCTTGTAGGTGTCCATATAGACCTTTAAGCTCTTGGCTTTGGTGTTGTCGGCGGACTTGACCTCAATGGGAATGAGCTGACCGTCACGCTGAATGATAAAATCAATTTCAGCCCCACGCTCGGACTCCCAATAGTAGGTGTGGTAGCCGTTAATGGAGAGCTGCACATTGACATAGTTCTCTGTCATACCGCCCTTGAAATCGTTGATTTCCTCGACCATATAGAGAATGTCATTGGCGGCCAGGTCTTTCTTGGCGCAAAGCAATCCTAAGTCGGATACATAAATCTTGAACGCATCAATATCACGGTAGTTTTCAAGCGGCTTTTTGATTTGCTCAACTTTGTAGACCTGTGACACGATACCGGACAGGCAAAGCCATTCGATCGCATTTTCAAATTCGGAAGCCCGTCCGCCTTTCTTAATCAGCTTATATTGGAAACGGGTATTCTTTTTTGAAAGCTGAACGGTTATATTGTCGTAGGCAAGTCTGGTTTTTTTGATTTCATTCAAGGTGTTATACTTGCTCATATCGTTGAGATAGCTTGCAAGTATCGTGTCCTGCGTATGGCGAACAAGGATATAATCCTTCGTTCCGGCAAACTGCATCACGCACTCTGGCATTCCGCCGACCACAAGATACTGACGGTAGAGCTGCATTGCGGCATCGTGCAAGGCAGACGGCAGCGGCGTATCGGTTTGGAAGCACTTTTTAATCTGATTTACCAAATCGTCCTCACCGAGCGCCATCATAAATTCTTCCATATCCATAGGATAAAGCGTTTTCATATCGACCTTTCCTACGGGAAAAGAAAATTTTGTTCTGTTGACTGCAACGCCGAGCAAACTGCCTGCCACGATGATGTGATAATCCGGAGCGTTCTCGCAAAAGTATTTGAGCGAAGTCAAAGCCCTTTCGCAGAGCTGTACCTCATCGAATACCATCAGCGTCTTTTCTTTTACGATGGTCTGACCTGCAATATGGGATAAAATCGGTATCAGATAATCGGGGCTGATGTTTTCCTCAAAGGTTTCGTTCAGCTTCGGATTGGTTTCAAAGTTAAAGTATGCCACATTTTCGTAATGGGTGCGCCCAAACTCCAGAATGGAATAAGTCTTTCCGACCTGTCGTGCGCCCTGTAAAATAAGGGGTTTGCGGTGTTTACTTTCTTTCCACGCTTCCAGGAAGCCCATAATTTTTCTATACATAAACAGTCCTCCTCAAAGGTACTGACTATAGTATAGCAGATATTCGTGCAAGAATCAATGAAATCTCCATGATTTTTTACACTAATCAACACGAATATTTGCGTCAATCTCTCACAATACGACACGAACATCACGATTCAGATTTGTATAAAAAAGTAAAAAAAGGGCTTGCAAAATTAGAAAGTATCGTGCTATAATATCACTTGTCAGTTCGATAGGGGCATAGTTCAAAGGTAGAACAGCGGTCTCCAAAACCGTCGATGTGGGTTCGATTCCTACTGCCCCTGTTGTTGTGAGGAAGTCAGAGAAGACTATATCTTTTCTGGCTTTTTCTTGTTTTATTCATGACAATAAAATGCTCACAGAGCGTGCATTCTAGTATTCATGACAATAGAATGCTCGCAGAGCGTGCATTCTATTGTAGCAGCTCGTTTCGGGCTTTGCTAATTTAGGCTGACAGCCGGGGGGGATTTTTTATGGAACAGAAGCATACAATAGAGGAGAATGGGTATTATTCACAGGTCACGGATCAGCTGATTGAAAATATCGGGTATCAGATGATCCGCCGGAACTGGTCGATGAAGACACTGGCGGATAAAGCGGATCTTCCTTATGAAACCGTAAAGCATCTGATGGCAGGAAAAATCGGCAGGCCATCCTTTATCAGTATTTTGAAGATTGCAAATGCACTGGAATGTTCGCTGGATGATCTGGCAGGACGGAATAATCCGGCGCTGGAGGCACTTCGCAGGCTGGCAGACCATGCGGATGGAATGTATCAGATTTTTGCGGAAGTAGAACATTTGCTGTATCCGAACTTCATGATGCAGAGAGAAAACAACAAATAGCACAAATAAAAAATGGAACGATAAAAAAGTACTGTAAAAAAGAGAGAAGAATCGGTGAACAACCGGTTCTTTTTTGTTACAAAATGTTCATAATCGTTTACAAATCGTTCAGCTTCTTATCGGCGGCAACCGGATATACTAGATAGTAGGAAGGTACAAGGACAGGTTGACGATTAGGGGATGATCAGTTGAAAAAAAAGGTATGGGGCATTTTGTTTCTGACAGCGTTGGCGTTAAATGTGCTGGCGTGGAAAAGCAGCAGCTTCTGCGATTTTTATGCGGAATCGGTTTTTCCGGTATGGAGCAGCATTTCCACGCGGGTGATGTCGGTCTTTCCATTCAGCGTCGGAGAGGGCATGATCGTGCTGGGAATTTTGTTCCTGACAGCGTTTGCAGCTGTAGGATTTTTGCGTTTGACTGTAAAAAAAGCGTGGAGCAAAAAATTGTTTCACAGCTTTTCCTGCACATTTTCCTGGATTTTTCTGGCACTCGTCTGGGTTATGACCTGTAATTGTTTTTTGCTGTATCATTCTTCGGCGTTTGAGGATCGGTATATGGAGCAGGTGCGCAGTGAGAACTATTCCAAGGCAGAGCTTGCTGTGCTGCGGGATTATATTGTGGTCAATGCCAACGAGCTTGCAGAGCAGATGGAGCGGGATGCAGACGGCTATCTGATTTATAAGGGAGACATGAATCAGGCGGCTGTAGAGGCGATGCAGCAGGTCGGCACAGATTATGGACGCCTGCAGGGCTATTATCCGCAGCCGAAGGAGATTTATTTTTCGGAGCTGCTCAGTCAGACCTATATGATGGGATATTATTTCCCATTTTCTATGGAAGCAAACTACAACGGAAGGATGTATATTGTAAATAAGCCCTCAGTGATCTGTCATGAATTTGCACATTTAAAGGGCTTTATGCAGGAGGATGAGGCGAATCTGATCGGATATCTTGCCTGTATCAACTCAGACGATGCGTTTTTCCGCTACAGCGGCTATATGGGCGTGCTCAATTATGTGGAAAAAGAATTTCGTGCGAGCATCCAAAAGAGCCGGAAAGAATACGCGAAGCATCCGCAGATTTCTGCACAGGTTTATGCGGATAACATGTTTTTGACCCGGGAAGCATGGCAGACTGTCGAGAAAAAGGCGGTTGTCAGTACCAAAACAGCGAAAAAGGTTTCCAACGCGGCGACAACGGCTTCTCTGAAATTAAACGGAGTGGAAGAGGGCATGAAAGCGTATGACGGTGTGGTGAAGCTGCTGCTGGATTATTATGACGGTGTGCTGTACGGGGATGTTTTGGTGACGGTGGACGCAGAGTGACGGTCTAAAAAGCGTGCAAGACATTATTCAGAGTGTATAAAACAGGAACCCGCTGCGCATCCTGACCAAAACGGCGGTGCTCTTTGGAAAGAAACTGCCGGGAAAAAGAAAGGGGCGTGTGGGCGATGGACTATTTGAATGCATTCTGGGTAGGTGGTCTGATTTGCGCGCTGGTGCAGATTTTGATGGAAAAGACGAAGCTGATGCCGGGGCGGATTATGGTGCTTTTGGTCTGCTCGGGCGCAGTGCTGAGCGCATTTGGCTGGTATCAGCCCTTTGTCGATTTTGCCGGGGCAGGGGCGAGCGTGCCGCTGCTTGGCTTTGGGCATACGTTGATGAAGGGCGTAAAAGAAGCGGTGGAACAAGACGGATTTCTCGGATTGTTTACGGGAGGCTTTCAGGCAGGAGCTGCCGGAACTGCGGCGGCGCTGATTTTCGGATATCTGGCGAGCCTTGTTTTTAAACCTAAAATGAAAAAGTAGAAGGATTATTCCCTGCAGGCGATTTCCTTGCGGGAAAGAAACTGGCGCATGGTTTTGTCCCACTGCGCGTCCAGTGTTTTATCGGGGACAAAGGAAGAAAAGGCGGTTCCGGTCGTCAGGCGGATGGCGGAGCCGTCATATTTTATGGTCAGGACCAGCGCCTGAACCTGTTCCGGTTTTAAAGACGGATCTGCGCCCTTCATGACGCCGGGGACATACTGGGGCATGAGATGCAGGACGAATTTGAAGGAAAGCGGCGTGTGTTTGCCGCGGATCATCTGAAACAGAACCGGACGGATGGATTTCCAGGGCAGAAACAGGTAGCCGGCGTCCGGCGTTTCATCGTCCTGATAAAATTCGGGATTGACGCGCCCGTCGATTTCATAGGAAACGGCGCAGGAAACCGAAGCCTTCTCCAGCAGAAAGGAATCAAAGCAATCCTCTGTCAAAAGCTTCACCATAAAATGCTTCATTTCAAGAATCTGAAAAGCGGTCATATAATCAATCCTCCATTCCGCGGGCGCTTTGTGCTGCTGCGCGGTTTTTTGTGATATGCGTGCCGGTCAGTTGTGAAACAGTTCACCCACGCTCCCTTCGTAGCTTTTTTCAGTCAGATTTTCATGCGAGTACGAAATCTTCCGTCAAAAATTCACGAGTGAACTGTGGTATCAGTATATCAGAGATGGGGGTTTTTGGAAATACCCTTTACAGGAGCAGTCAGAACGTGTTATCATATGTAGTAATAAAAACTATGTGAATTGGTTTCGGGAATATACGAGAAGCCGTGTGCGGCAGGCGCAAAGCACCTGCGGTATGGAGGGTATCATGAGTTATAAAATCGTTGTGGACAGCTGTTGTGAGCTGCCGGAGAAATATAAGAAGGATCCGCATTTTGAAATCGTACCGCTTGGTCTGGAGGTCGGCGATTACCGGATTATGGACGATGAGCATTTTAATCAGAAGGAATTTCTGGAGCAGGTTGCCTCATGTCCCCAGTGCCCGCGTTCCTCCTGTCCGTCGCCGGAGAGCTATCGGCAGGCGTTTGAATCGGAGGCAGAGCATATTTATGTGGTAACGCTGTCCGGCAATTTGAGCGGAAGCTATAACAGTGCCATGGTCGGGAGGCAGATGTATCTGGAAGAGGACGAGTCCAAACAGATTTACGTCATGGATTCCTGTTCGGCTTCCTGCGGAGAGACACAGCTTGCGCTGCTGGCAGCTTCCCTGGAGGAACAGGGACTTTCCTTTGAAGAGGTGGTAAGCCGTCTGGAAGCGTTTCGCAGTGAGATGAATACGTATTTTGTCCTGGATAATCTGGAAACTCTGCGTAAAAACGGCAGACTCAGCGGTATCAAGGCACTGGTTGCATCTACCCTGAGTATCAAGCCTGTTATGGCAGGCACGATGGACGGCAGGATCGAGCAAATCGGGCAGGGCATCGGCATCCGTAAGGGTCTGCAGAAGATGGCAGACGCAGTGGTGCGCAATGTGGCAAGACCGGAGGAAAAGACCCTGATGATCACCCATTGTAATTGCCCGGAGCGTGCAGAAAGCGTGAAGCGGATGGTGACCTCCAAGGTTTCTGTAAAGGATGTTGTGATTATGGATACTGCGGGCGTCAGCAGCATGTATGCCAATGACGGCGGTGTTATCGTGACGATCTGACGGACAGGAAATACGAAAAGAAGAGAAATGAAAGGCGGCTGTGCGGTAATGTGCGGCCGCTTTTTTTGTTTTTTATTGTTTTTTATTCATCACTGGAAGGATCGGTGTTTTTCGGGTTGTACGCAAAACGAGGCAGCTGGAACAGGAAAAAGGTGCAGTTGAAAATAAAAAGGTTGTGGTTCATAAGAATATAAAATATTCTATAAAAATCTATAGAACAGATTGACAATCAAATTTTGATCTTTTACTATAAAATTATCAAAAACATACAAAATAGCGAAAAATCGAAATAGAAATTCCCGGAATAAGGAGGATGCGGATGTGACGAAACGAGAAAAAATCATTTCCTGTATTCAGGAGGGACGCGGGGTATTGGGGATCGAATTCGGTTCGACCCGGATCAAGGCGGTGCTGATCGACGAAAACCATAATCCCATTGCAGCGGGCGACCATGAATGGGAGAATCGTCTGGAAAACGGTGTCTGGACCTATCGTCTGGAGGAGATTTGGGAAGGGCTGCAGGACAGCTACGCCAAACTTGCGGAAGATGTGAAAAACACCTATCAGATCCAGCTGACCCGCCTGGGAGCCATCGGATTTTCCGGAATGATGCACGGATATATGGCATTTGACCGGGAGGAAAAGCTGTTAGTGCCGTTTAGGACATGGCGCAACACGATGACGGAGGAAGCGGCTGCTGTGCTGTCGGAATGCTTTGCCTTCAACATTCCGCAGCGGTGGAGCATCGCACATCTGTATCAGGCAATTTTAAAGGGCGAGGAGCATGTGGAAAAAATCGACTATTTAAGCACCCTCGCCGGTTACATCCACTGGAAGCTGACTGGACAGCGCGTTGTCGGAATCGGAGAGGCATCCGGGATGTTCCCCATCGACTCTGCAACCGGCGATTATGATGCAGAAATGATGCAGAAATTTGATGCGCTCGTGGCGGACAAAGGATTTCCCTGGAAGCTGCGGGAAATATTACCGAAGGTGCTGCGTGCCGGAAAAATGGCAGGCACGCTGACGAAAGAGGGTGCAAGGCTTCTGGATCGTTCCGGGTGTCTGCAGCCGGGGGTTCCCCTGTGTCCGCCGGAGGGAGACGCCGGAACCGGAATGACCGCGACAAAGAGCGTGAAAAAGCGCACCGGCAATGTGTCCGCAGGGACGAGCGTGTTTGCGATGATTGTTCTGGAAAAGCCGCTTTCTGCCATGCACCGGGAAATTGATATGGTGACAACGCCTGCGGGTGATCCCGTTGCGATGGTGCATTGTAACAACTGCACGTCAGATCTGAACGCATGGGTCGGGCTGTTTGCGGAGTTTGCAGAGTGTTTTGACATTAAAGCAGATAAAAATACACTTTTTTCCACACTTTATCAAAAGGCGATGGAGGGCGATAAGGATTGCGGCGGCATGATCGCCTGCAATTATTATTCCGGGGAACCGGTGACCGGTCTGGAAGAGGGCCGTCCGATGTTTTTGCGCAGACCGGACAGTCATTTGGAACTTGCGAACTTTATGCGGTCACATTTATATGCGTCACTGGCGACGTTAAAGATCGGTCTGGACATTTTATTAAAAGAAGAGGACGTGAAAATCGATTCCATCACCGGACACGGCGGACTGTTTAAGACAAAGGGCGTCGGACAGAGTATTCTGGCGGCAGCCATGAACGCGCCGATTTCCGTGATGGAGACGGCTGGAGAGGGCGGCGCCTGGGGCATGGCGCTTCTGGCGGCATACATGCTTTCCAAAAAAGACGGACAGAGCCTTGGGGATTATCTGGACAGCCGGGTATTTGCTGAGAGAAAGTCAGAGACCATGGAGCCGGATCCGGCGGATGTCGCAGGCTTTGAGACGTATACGAAGCAGTATCAGGCATGCCTTGCAGCGGAAAAAGCTGCGGTACAGGCGTTCTGAAAAGCTGCAGGTGCAATACTGCAAATTGCAGATGCCGCAAAATAGCGGCAGAAAACAGGGAGAAAACGATGCTGGAAGAACTCAAAAAAGCAGTATATGAAGCGAACATGGATTTGCCGCGGTATGGTCTGGTGACCTTTACCTGGGGCAATGTCAGCGGAATCGACAGAGAAAGCGGGCTGTTTGTCATTAAGCCAAGCGGCGTGGAGTATGATCAGCTGACCCCGGAAGATATGGTTGTGATGGATCTGGACGGTAATAAAATAGAAGGAAGCTATCGTCCGTCCTCGGATACGGCAACGCATCTGGAGCTGTACCGGGCGTTTTCGAAGATCGGCGGAATCGTACATACCCATTCCTCCTATGCGACCAGCTGGGCCCAGGCAGGACGTGGGATTCCATGCTATGGAACGACGCATGCGGATTACATGTATGGGGAAATTCCGTGCGTGCGCTGTCTGACCCCGGAGGAGATTGCAGAAGCCTATGAGCAGAATACCGGCAGGCTGATCGTGGAGGAATTTGTCCGGATGGGAAAAGATCCGATGGCAGTTCCGGCAGTTCTGTGCAAAAACCACGGCCCCTTTACCTGGGGAAAGGATGCCAGAGAAGCGGTACACAATGCGGTCGTGCTGGAAGAGGTTGCAAAAATGGCATACCGGACAGAATCGATCAATCCGCAGGTAAAGCCGGCACCCCAGGAGCTTCAGGATAAGCATTATTACAGAAAACACGGCGCAAACGCCTATTATGGTCAGGAGAAACACTAGTACATCGTAGCTGGATAAACTTGGAAAAAGGGGGAAACGGATGCTGCATATCAGAAATTTGGAAGAGGGCGTGGAGCTGTTCAAGGTGCTTGGCTCGGATATCCGGGTGAACATCATTTTACTGCTGTTAAAAGAAAAAGAAATGAATATGAATGAGATCGCAGCCAGGCTGCAGATCACCAACGGCGCGCTGACCAGCCATATCCGAAAGCTGGAGGAGGCCGGGCTGATCCGTGTGACCCAGGACAGTGTCGGACATGGAAATCAGAAGGTGTGCAGCGTTTTGGAAACCCGAATCCTGGTGGAGATCGGGACGCAGGAGGAGACAGGCGAAGGCGGTATTTTCCGGGCGGAAATTCCGGTGGGGCAGTATTCGGACTATCAGGTATTTCCCACCTGCGGCATTTCCACGACGAAAAAGATGATCGGTGAAGTGGACGATCCCCGCTATTTTGCCCATCCGGATCGTACGGAAGCTGGAATTTTATGGCTTTCGAAAGGCTATGTGGAATATCTGGTCCCGAATATCCTTCCGGTAGGACAAAAGATAGACGAGCTTACGTTCACTATGGAGATTTCCAGTGAGGCACCGGGCTTTAACAACGACTGGCCCTCTGATATTACCTTTTTATTAAATGACACGCCGGTTGGAGTGTGGACATCTCCGGGAGACTTTGGGGACAGGCACGGGCTGTTTACACCAAACTGGTGGTTTTCCGGATGGAATCAGTACGGACTGTTAAAAATGCTTGTTATCGATCAGAACGGGACATATATTGATGGAATGAAAATTTCAGACGTTTCCACAACTCAGCTGCAGCTCGATTATAAAAGCCAGATCCGGTTAAAATTTGCCGTACAGGAGGACGCTGCCCATGTGGGCGGCATGACGCTCTTTGGCAGCGGCTTTGGAAATTACAGTCAGGGAATCCGTGTGCGGATGCGCTACAGCCCGATGGAAAAAGGGAATGAATGAGATTTTTAGAAGAATAGAGGTGCGGCCTCAGCTGATTTGTTCGCCTTTTTGTCAGCTGAGGCCGTTTCTTTTGTTTGCTACGCCTCTTCTCCCTGTGCCTTCTCCCCCTGCGCCAGTTTTTCCATACAGGCATCTACCGATTTACGCAGAACCTTCGCTTCGCCAAAGCCCAGGCGGAAGGATTTGCCGTCCTGCATCGTTACCTTAAACATGGAGATGGATCGGATATATCGCATGTTGAGCACCGTATTACTGGCAAGCAGGATAAAGCTGTCATATTTGCTTAAGGTGCCGCAAAACGAGGCAATGGACATATCGGTGGTGTATTCTCTGCTGTCGGCAGTGTGAATGCAGACGTGACGGTTGCTTTCCGGCCATGCGTAGGAAATCTGGTCTTCCGTCAGGTAAATGGTGTCGGTCTGGTTGCGGAATTCGAGTTTTTGGGCCTTACTGTTTTTGATGGACAGCAGATGGTCAATCATTTCTGTCAGCTCTGCAACGACAATGGGCTTGTCCAGAAAAAGAGCATTGTCTGGAAGATTTTTCGATTTGCGGTAGTCTACCTTATCGCAGCAAAAAACGATGGGGACATCTGTGCCGTCGGCCCGAAGCATGTGGGAAAGCTCCACAGCGTCGCAGCCGTCTTCTGTCATATCCATAAAAATCGCATCATAGATCATAGGTGTTGTGAGGATGGACTCTTTGCTTCCAAAGGAATCTACGTATAAAACGCCGGTTGTATTCAGACGGCGGTCAGATTCCCGCCCGAGAAGGCGTTCCATTTGTTTTCGGTCCGCCATATGGTCATCACAGATTGCCAAGTGCATAATGATACCTCCTGATCTTTTGTAAATAGCATTCAAAGATGCGATTTTGCGAATGGTGCGAGTGAACTGTAAATTTTTTAGCTGCGTTTTACAGGATGCCTGTAAGCGTCGGCCTGTTATAAGAGGGAAATGGAAACAGGACCGAACAGGATGTACAAAACCGCAGCAATCTGTAGGATTAAAATAGCGGGCATTCCCCAGACGAACTGTGGATGCAGTGTCTTGTGATGGAATGTATACATCCCGGCGATGCTTCCGATGCTGCCGCCGATGATGGCGAGCAGAAACAGCGTCGATTCCGGAATGCGCCATGCCTTGCGGCGTGCGCGGTTTTTATCAATTCCCATTGCAGCAAATCCTGCAAGATTTACAATCAGCAGATAAATTGCCAAAATCAGTAAAACATCCATTCAAAAACTCCCTGTATTTTTAAAAATTAAATCACTTCGTATTTATTATAGGATTTATTATAGGAGATCGAAAAAAAGATTGCAAGAAGCCGGGGCAAAAAAAGATGCGAGTGAACTGTAACAAAAAGGGCTTCCGTGCCAAAAGCACGGAAGCCCTTTATTCATGACAATAGAATGCTCTCAGAGCGTGCATTCTATTGTTAGTGTATGGTGATTAGTTGTTGTTCTTTTCTACTTCCTGCATCTTCATTGCACGAACCTTGCTGGAAAGTCCGAACAGGTTGATGAAGCCTTCTGCATCGTGGTGGTCATACAGATCGCCGGTTGTGAAGGAAGCAAGGCTTTCATTGTAGAGAGAGTAAGGAGAAGTTGTGCCGGCTTTGATGATATTGCCCTTGTAGAGCTTGAATTTTACTTCGCCGGTTACATATTCCTGAGTCTTTTCCACGAATGCCTGAACTGCCTCGCGCAGAGGAGTGAACCATTTGCCTTCGTATACAATCTGAGCCATCTTGTTGCCCATATCGATCTTTTCTGCATAGGTATCGCGGTCGAGGATCAGCTCTTCCAGCTGCTGATGTGCCTCCATCAGGATCGTTCCGCCGGGAGTCTCATAAACGCCGCGGGATTTCATGCCGACAACACGGTTCTCTACGATATCGACGATGCCGATGCCGTGCTTTGCGCCCAGCTTGTTCAGCGTGCGGATGATGTCGGAAACCTTCATCTCTACACCGTTTACGCTCTTCGGAACGCCTTTTTCAAAGGTCATGGTAACATATTCTGCCTCGTCGGGAGCTTCCTCGGGAGTGCAGCCTAAAACAAGCAGATGTCCGTAGTTGGGCTCGTTTGCGGGATCCTCCAGCTCCAGACCTTCATGGCTGATGTGCCAGATGTTACGGTCGCGGCTGTAGCTGGAATCTGCAGAGAAAGGAAGGTGAATGCCGTGAGCCTGGCAGTATTCGATTTCGGATTCCCGGGAATCCATGGTCCACTTATCGTTTCTCCATGCAGCAATGATCTTTAAATCAGGAGCCAGGGCTTTGATGCCGAGCTCGAAACGGATTTGGTCGTTGCCCTTGCCGGTAGCGCCGTGGCAGATTGCGGTAGCGCCCTCTTTGCGGGCAACCTCAACCAGCTTCTTTGCGATCAGCGGACGTGCCATAGAGGTGCCCAGCAGGTATTTGTTTTCGTAAACAGCATGTGCCTGTACGCAGGGAACAATGTATTCGTCGCACAGTTCGTCATTTACATCGAGGATATATAATTTGGAAGCACCGCAGGAGATTGCTCTTTCTTCCAGACCGTCCAGCTCTTCTTCCTGTCCGCAGTCGATGCAGACGCAGATAACTTCGTAGTCGAAATTTTCTTTCAGCCACGGAATGATGGCTGTGGTATCCAGACCGCCGGAATACGCTAAAATAACTTTTTCTTTCATGATAATTACTCCTCCATATGCTGTGTTTGATTTTTCTTTCAAGCTGTGTCAAGATAAGGATGGAAGCATCCGTTCCCGACTGATTGAAATTACTATACACCCGGATGCGAATGAATGCAAGTGTAAATTTATGCAAATTGTAAATATTTTATTCATGAAAATGAAATATATTCCAAAAATACTTGAATATTATGCATAAATGCAGTATGATTATGCAATGTTAAGGAGGAAAAGGAAATGATTCGGGTTGGAATTATCGGAGCGACCGGCTATGCCGGCGGGGAGCTGGTCCGTCTTTTATACGGGCATAAAGATGTAGAAATCAAATGGTACGGATCCAGAAGCTATGTGGATCAGAAATATGCGTCTGTTTATCAGAATATGTTTCAGATTGTAGAGGATGTTTGTAAGGATGATAATTTAAAGCAGCTGGCAAAAGAGGTCGATGTGATCTTTACCGCGACGCCCCAGGGCTTCCTGGCAGGAGTTCTGGATGAGGAAATCCTTTCCAATACAAAGGTGATCGATCTGAGTGCGGATTTTCGGATCAAGGACGTTGCTACTTATGAAAAGTGGTATGGAATCGAACATAAATCTCCGCAGTTTATTCCGGAAGCGGTTTACGGTCTGTGTGAAAGAAACCGTGAGGCGATCAAACAGGCTCGTCTGGTAGCAAATCCGGGCTGTTATCCCACCTGCTCCATTACTTCGATCTTTCCGCTGGCAGCAGAGGGACTGATCGATATGGATACGCTGATTATTGATGCAAAGAGCGGTACCTCCGGGGCAGGGCGCAGTGCAAAGGTTGCAAACCTGTACTGTGAGGTAAATGAAAATATCAAGGCATACGGCGTTGCGAGCCATCGCCACACGCCGGAGATCGAGGAGCAGCTGTCCTATGCGGCAGGCTGTCCGGTTGTGCTGAACTTTACGCCGCATCTGGTTCCGATGAACCGTGGAATTCTGGTGACGGCTTATGCTTCCTTAAAAGAAGTGAAAAAGCCGGACGGAAGCCTTGGACTGCCGGATGCTGCAATGATTCGGGCAGCCTATGACAAATATTATCAGGATGAGAAGTTTGTGCGCGTGCTGCCGGAGGGTGTGTGCCCGGAAACGAAGTGGGTAGAGGGCAGCAATTTTGTAGATGTGAACGTTAAGGTCGATCCGAGGACGAAGCGTGTGATTATGATGGGTGCCATGGATAATCTGGTGAAAGGCGCAGCAGGACAGGCAGTGCAGAATATGAATCTGATGTTTGGACTGGAGGAGTCCGAGGGCCTGGATCTTGTGCCGATGTTCCCGTAAGGGATGGTGGATTCCCGGCAGACTTTGACTGCCCCGGCAGCCGACTGCATTGCGTCCCCGGGATTTGCGCGCTGAAACTTTTATGCAAAAGCGCGTCGGCTTCCTAAGGGCGCACCTCGCGTCCGAAACTTGCAGGCATGGTGGTAGGTTTTTGGCTGCTTTGGCGGTTGTGCATGCCTGCTTCGGACAGTCGGACGTTCGGTGCCGGAAGCCTGTGCGTTTTTGCAAAAGTTTCGCTTGCAAATCAAGGGGACGCAATTGCAGTCGGCAGCCGGGGCTGGCAATCAGTCTGCGCGGTGAGGCCTGGTTGCCTGCGGCAACAGCGGCCTGTGAGGTAGGGCAGAGTTTGTTGGGGGCTGGTAGCCGTAGGCGACTTCGTCCTGTTGAAGTAAAAAGGTCTTGATTTTCCGTGGAGTTGTTTGTAAAATTCAAGGTTAGAGAAATTTAGTGGCTTTGAGGATTTGAGGTGTTTTGGATGGCTGTCGGGCAGGAGTTGGTGGTGCATCCTTTTTCGCCGGTGGTGGACGGGCATTCCAGAGTGTTGATTTTAGGAAGTCTGCCGTCGGTGAAGTCGAGGGAGAATCATTTTTATTACGGGCATCCGCAGAACCGGTTTTGGAAGGTTTTAGCGGGGGTGTGTCAGGCGGAGGTTCCGGTGTCGGTGGAGGAGAAAAAGGCTTTTTTGCTGGCAAACGGGATCGCTGTGTGGGATGTGATCGCTTCCTGTCGGATTGTAGGGTCTTCGGACAGCTCCATCCGGGATGTGGCAGCAAACGATGTGGCCGGGCTTTTGCAGGATTCCAGAATTGAGGCGGTGTTTTGCAACGGCGCAAAGTCATGGGAGTTATATCACAGGTATTGTGAGAAGGCATGTCAGCGGGAAGCGGAGAAGCTTCCCTCCACGTCGCCGGCGAATGCGGCATGGTCGCCTGAACGGCTGATAAAAAGCTGGGGCGAGGCGCTTTTGCCTTATGTTGGCCCCGGCAGGAAAGGATAAATAACAATGGTTACAGTGCGCAGCATGCAAATAGAGGATTATGATCAGGTATACGCCCTTTGGATGACGATTCACGGGTTTTCGATCCGGACGATCGACGATTCCAGAGAAGGGGTGGAGCGGTTTTTGAAGCGAAATCCCGGAATCAGCGTAGTCGCGGAGATGGACGGCAGAGTGGTCGGCGCGATTTTGTGCGGGCATGACGGGCGCAGAGGCTGTCTGTATCACGTCTGTGTGCATGAGGCTTACCGGATGCACGGGATCGGCAGGGCGATGGTGGTGCACTGTATGAATGCGCTGCAGCAGGAGGGCATCAATAAGGTATCCCTGATCGCGTTTACGAAAAATGATATCGGAAACGCCTTCTGGAAGCAGATCGGCTGGACGAAGCGCGAAGATTTAAATTATTACGATTTTGTTTTAAATCAGAAAAATATCGAAAATTTCAACGCATGAGCGGGCAAAAGATACTGCTCAATCTGACATAAAAAGAAAGGCAAGAGGAACATATGGAGATCATTACAGGCGGCGTAACCGCAGCAAAGGGATTTTTGGCAGCCGGCGTAGAGGCCGGGATCAAGTATCAGAACAGAAAAGATATGGCAATGGTGTATTCCAAAACGCCGTGTCGCGCAGCGGGCGTGTTTACGACGAATGTAGTAAAAGCGGCTCCTGTTTTATGGGATAAGGAAGTCGTAGAGAGCGAGTGGGAAGCTCAGGCGATCGTTGTAAACTCCGGCATCGCAAATGCGTGTACCGGAAAGCTCGGCTATGAATATTGCAGGGAGACGGCAGGAGCGGCAGCAGATGCGCTGGAGATTTCTCCTCAGAGCGTCCTGATTTGTTCGACCGGTGTCATCGGTATGCAGCTTCCGATGGAAAAAATGACCGAAGGTGTGCGTATGCTGGCAAAGGCGATCAAGCCCGGAGAAGAGGCAGGAACCGATGCGGCAAAGGCGATTATGACAACGGATACCCGCAACAAGCAGGTTGCAGTAAAGGTGACGATTGGTGGAAAAGAAGTAACCATCGGCGGCATGTGCAAAGGCTCCGGCATGATTCATCCGAATATGTGCACAATGCTCGCATTTGTGACAACGGATGTGAATATCTCCAAAAAGCTTCTGCAGGAGGCACTGAGCGCTGACGTGCAGGATACCTTCAACATGGTTTCCGTAGACGGCGATACCTCGACAAACGATACGCTTCTTGTGTTGGCAAACGGTCAGGCGGGAAACCATGAAATCACGGAAAAGGGCGCGGACTACGATACGTTTGTGGAAGCGCTTCATTATGTCAATGAGACGCTGGCGAAGAAGATCGCAGGCGACGGCGAGGGCGCAACCGCGCTGTTCGAGGTAAAGGTCATTCATGCGGATAATAAGGAAGATGCAAAGACCCTGGCAAAATCGGTCATCACCTCCAGCCTGACAAAGGCAGCCTTGTTTGGACACGATGCGAACTGGGGACGGATTCTGTGTGCGCTGGGCTATTCCGGGGCAAAATTCGATCCCGAGGCGATAGAACTGTATCTGGAAAGCAGCGCCGGAAAGATCCTGATCTTCAAGGATGGTATGGCGGCAGATTACAGCGAGGAAGAAGCAACCCGGATCCTGTCCTGCTCCGAGGTGACTGCGCTTGTGGATATGAAGATGGGTGAGGCAAAAGCGACAGCCTGGGGCTGTGACTTAACCTACGATTATGTCAAGATTAACGCGGACTACCGCAGCTGACGCGAACCGGCGTTAGAACGATAAAACAGTCTCACAGCGCCGCAAAAGGAAACGTGCGCAGAAATGGGAGGAAAAAGTGGAAAAACCGGAAATGGAACAGATCATGAAAAAAGCGGAGGTGCTGATTGAAGCACTCCCCTATATCCAGAAATTCAACCGGAAAATTATCGTGGTAAAATACGGCGGCAGCGCCATGAGCAATGAAGAGCTGCAGAAAAACGTCATCAAGGACGTGACGCTGTTAAAGCTGGTAGGTTTTAAGCCGATCATCGTACACGGCGGCGGCAAGGCCATCAGCAAATGGGTGGCAAAAGCCGGCAAGGAGCCTGTTTTTGTCAACGGATTGCGCGTGACGGACGCTGAAACGATGGAAATTGCGGAAATGGTGCTGGGGCGCGTCAACAAAAATCTGGTTGCCATGGTACAGGAGCTTGGCGTACCCGCAGCTGGCATCAGCGGCAAGGACGGCGGTCTTCTGCAGGTGGAAAAGAAATATTCCGATGGGAAGGATATCGGCTTTGTCGGCGATGTGACCAAAGTAAATCCCAAGATTTTATATGATCTGATCGACCGCGATTACCTTCCGATCGTAGCTCCGGTGGGCATGGATGAAAATTTCGAGACCTATAATATCAATGCAGACGACGCAGCGTGCGCGATCGCAAGGGCGGTCGGCGCGGACAAGCTCGTGTTCCTGACGGACGTAGAAGGTCTGTACAAGGACTTTTCTGATAAATCCTCTTTCATCTCCCGCATTACAGCAAGCGACGCGGAAGCGCTTGTCAGCAGCGGCGAGATCGGCGGCGGCATGCTGCCGAAGTTAAACAACTGTACGGCGGCGGTTAAAGGCGGCGTCAACCGGGTACATATCCTGGACGGCAGAATCCCCCACTGTCTGCTTTTGGAAATTTTTACAGATCATGGGATCGGAACGGCGATTGTCGGAGACGATGAGCAGGTTTAAAGCAGTGCAAAGCACCTTCGGCACAAAGTGCCTGCGGAATGGAGGAAACATGGGTGAATTGATGCAGCAGTATATCGACGAAGCCGAGCAGGATCTTCTGCATACCTATAATCGGTATCAGGTCGTTCTGGATCGCGGCGACGGCGTATCTTTATATGATATAGAAGGAAAACGGTATCTGGATTTTGTGGCTGGTATTGCGGTGTTTGCCCTCGGCTATCATAATGCCGGGTACAATGATGCGCTGAAGGCGCAGATCGACAAGGTCATCCACACCTCGAATTATTATTACAATGTTCCTGCGGTGGAAGCGGCAAGACATCTGAAAAAGGTTTCCCGGATGGACCGCGTGTTCTTCACCAACAGCGGTGCGGAAGCGATCGAGGGCGCGATCAAGGCGGCGCGGAAATATGCTTATTTAAAAGACGGCACGACGGATCATGAGATCATTGCCATGAACCATTCGTTCCACGGTCGGACGATGGGAGCACTGTCGGTAACCGGCAATCCGCATTATAGAGAGGCATTTGAGCCAGGAATCGGCAATATCCGGTTTGCCGACCTCAACGATTTTGACAGCGTGCTGGCATGTGTGAATGACAAGACGTGCGCAATTTTGCTGGAAACCGTGCAGGGAGAAGGCGGAATTTATCCGGTACAGGAGGACTTTCTGAAAAAAGTGCGCGCGCTGTGCGATGAAAAGGATATCCTGCTGATTCTGGATGAAATCCAGTGCGGCATGGGACGAACCGGCTATTGGTATGCGTGGCAGAAATACGGCGTAAAGCCGGATATCATGACGACGGCAAAAGCCCTTGGCTGCGGTGTTCCGGTGGGTGCATTTTTAATGACGGAAAAGGTCGGACAGCATTCGCTTACGGCAGGCGACCATGGTACGACCTACGGCGGCAATCCGCTGGCATGTGCAGCTGTGGCAAAGGTGCTGGAGCTGTTTGAAGAAAACAATATTCTGGAGCATGTGCGGGAGGTGTCAGCTTATCTGGAAGAAAAGCTGGACAGCCTGGCAGCAAAATATGATTTTATCACGGACAGAAGAGGCATGGGACTGATGCAGGGACTTGTCTTTGACCGTCCGGTTGCGCCGCTGATCAACGCAGCGCTGGAAAACGGTCTGATTCTGATCAATGCGGGAACTAATATTATCCGCTTCGTTCCGCCTCTTGTCATCACCGACGCAGATGTGGATGAAATGATCGAAATTCTGGATTCGTGCCTGAAAACGTTTCAGGAGCAAAACGCGTAGCTGCCGGGAAACGGCAGCGCGGCAAAAAAGAAAGAAATGGAGAGGAATATGTCTTTTTACCCAAAACTGATCGGGGCGGTCTGCGGTGTCTGTGCTGCGGGGGCTTTGATTTATGCGGGCGTTTCTGCCCTGGATAAGGCAGGCGTTTCTGCGGACGGTATTCTGTCGTCCAAACCGACGCTGACGGTGTGGTATACCGAGGAAAAACTGGAGGATTATCTTTCCGCCATGGCGCTTGAATATCAGAATGAGACCGGCGTGCGTGTTGTCCCGGTTTTGAAAAGCGGTCTGGAATATCTCGAGGCGGTAAACGACGCTTCCCTGGTAGAGGAATCCATGCCGGATGTTTACCTGATCAGCAATGACGGACTGGAAAAAGCCTACCTTGCCGGTCTGGCGGTAAATGTGAAGGATCAGAATACTGTCCTGAATACCGAAAATTTCCCGCAGACTGCACTGGACGCCGTGACCTATCAGGGACATGCGGTTGCTTATCCGCTGTATTTTGAAACCAGCGCTCTTGTATACAACCAGACGTATCTGGAACAGGCGGCGGCAGAGCTGGAAACGGACGAGGTGTCCCTGATTCCGAAAACGATTGATGATATCCGGAATTTTGCGGATGAGTACAACGCGCCGGAAACGGTAGAATCGGTTTTCCGATGGGATGTATCTGATTTTTTCTATAATTATTTCTTTGCAGGAAATTATATCACCGTCGGCGGAAGCTGCGGGGATGATTCGTCCCGGATCAACATCTATAATCAGGATGCGGTTTACGGGCTTGCGGCGTACCAGAAGCTGAGTCAGTTTTTCTCGATCGATGCGGCGACTTCGAGCTACGACCAGGTTGTGCAGGATTTTCTGGATGGAAAGCTGGTTTATACGATTGCGACCACCGATATTCTGGATCGGGTTGCGCAGGCGAAGGCAGACGGAAGCTTTGCGTGGGAATACGGCGCAGCGTCCCTGCCGGATATCAGTGAAACGGTTTGCTCCCGCGGTATTTCCGTGACCGGAAGCGTTGTTGTAAACGGCTACGGCAGGCATCAGGACGAGGCGGATAATTTCGCAGCATGGCTTTGCACGGACAGCGCGGATAAGCTGTTTGACCGCAGTACCCTTGTGCCTGCCAAAAAGAGCGCAGCGCAGCAGACGGAGGAGATGGCAGCGTTCTGGCAGGAATACAGCCAGACGGTTCCGGTGCCGAAGCTGATGGCGACTGCGAACTTCTGGGTACAGATGGAGATCGCGGAGACGAAAATCTGGGAGGGAGAAAACGTTTCGGACGTTTTAAAAGACCTTTCGGAAAAAATCATGACACAGGTAACCGGCACGCAGTACGTGGAAGAAGAATATATCGAAGTGCCTACGGAGACTCAAATCGATTACGCCGAGGGCGAAGAAGAATAAGAACTTGTATAAAAATCCAACCATAACGCATACTGTATTTCATACCGGACGCTGTCAGGGCGGACGGAAGAAGGAGGCTTGCAGGATGGTTGGATTTTTGATTGCAGTTTTATCCGGGGTTCTGATGAGCGTGCAGGGCATTTTCAATACACAGGTCACGAAAGCGTCGAGCATCTGGTCAGCGAATGTGTTTGTACAGGCGACGGCGCTGCTGTCGTGTCTGGCAGTGTGGCTTGCAGCGGACCGGTCGAATCTGTTTGCCGTGTTTAGGAGCGAGCCGAAGTATCTGCTGCTTGGCGGCGTACTCGGCGCCGGGATTACCTGGACGGTGATTAAGGCGATGGCGATGCTTGGACCTGCAAGGGCGGTTCTGTTTATCGTGGTGGCGCAGATCGCGGCGGCGTACCTTGTGGAGCTGTTTGGGCTATTCGGCGTTGAAAAAGCAGCGTGGGAGTGGAGAAAGGCGATCGGACTTGCTGTAGCGGCTGTCGGAATTGCCGTTTTTCAGTGGAAATAGCGCCCGGAATATGCTATCCTACCAGTAGTGAGAGGTCTGCAGAAGAAGCTGGATTTTGGTATCTGCGGCCATGAAATACAAGAGAGGATGTGTATTTGATTGTCTTATCAGACGTTATTTTTACAGCAGTCTTATCGGGACTGTACGAAACAGTATGAGGAAATTCTGCACAACCCGAACCTGCCGTTGTGGGATTATGTGGTGCTGACGGCTTCGAACGAGGCTCAGGCTCAGGCATATCGTGCGCAGATTTCCTACCGCTTAAAACATCAGATGCTTCCGGAAAAGACGCACTATGCGGTGCTGCCCGATCCGGACGGCAAGCGCGTCGGAAGCGGCGGCGCAACTTTAAATGTGCTGCGGTATATCCGGGAGCATGCGGCGGGTAAGCAGAGTCCGGCTGCTGTGCCGCATAGCGCAGTGCAGGGTGACGGCGCAGCAGAGAGCAGGCAGTTCGCGTCTGCGCAGCCCGGCGAAGCAGCTTGCCACGCCTTTGACGGCAAACGTATTCTGGTCATCCATTCCGGCGGGGACAGTAAGCGCGTGCCCCAGTATTCCGCCTGCGGCAAGCTCTTTTCCCCCGTGCCGCGGATTCTTCCAAACGGCCGCAGGTCGACGCTGTTCGACGAATTTATGATTGCCATGTGCGGTGTTGCGGCGCGGATGAACGCCGGAATGCTCGTCTGCTCCGGGGATGTGCTGCTGCTGTTTAACCCGCTTCAGATCGATTTTTACGGAAAAGGCGCTGCAGCGCTGTCGATCAAGGAGCCTGCAGAAATCGGCAAAAACCACGGTGTATACAGACGGGACAGGGAAGGAAATGTCGGCGGATTTTTACATAAAAAGACCGTAGAGCAGCTGCACGAAATGGGTGCGGTGGACGAGCACGGGCATGTGGATATCGACACCGGTGCGGTTATGATGAGCGTAGACCTGCTCAATTCCCTTTACAGCCTGATTGACACAGAGGAAAAGTTTGCCGCCTGTGTCAACGAACAGGCGCGGCTTTCGTTTTATGCGGACTTTCTGTATCCACTGGCGTCGAATTCCACCCTGGAGCAGTATTATCAAGAGACGCCCGAGGGTGAGTTTACACCGGAGCTGAGAGCCTGCCGGGAAAAAATCTGGGCGGCGCTGCATCCCTATCAGATGAAGCTGATCCGGATGTCACCGGCGGCATTTATCCATTTTGGGACAACCCGGGAGCTGCTGCATCTGATGACGGAGGGGATGGAGCAATTTACGCATCTGGGCTGGCAGGCGCGGATCAACACCAACAGTCAGGAAAAAAGCTATGGAGCTGGCAACAGCTATATCAGCCTGCGTGCAGACGTTGGCGCGGGAAGCTATATCGAGGACAGCTATTTGCATCACGGTACGGTTGTGGGGGAGCGCTGCGTGATCTCCGGCGTGACGCTGGACGGACAGAGCGTTCCGGCGGATACGGTACTGCATGGGCTAAAGCTGCAGGACGGCAGGTTTGTTGTCCGGATGTACGGCGTTTGCGACAATCCGAAGGAAGCGGCATTATTTGGAAAAAAGATCGGCGAACCGTTGTGGACGGCGGCAGTTTATCCGATTCGAAATACGATTCAGGAAGCAGTATCTGCGACACTGCGTGCATATGAAGACGGTTTTCCAACACTGGAAGACGGGATTTCTTTAAAGGACAGCTTCAACCAGGCGGATGTGACGGCGATTCTGCCCTGGCAGGATAAGCTGGAGGATAAGGTAAAAATCGAATCCCTGTTGGAGGCCATCGACAAAAAGGACAATCTCCATGAGGCAGTGAAGGTGTTCAACGGGGAGATCAATGCGCGTGTAATCCGGCAGCTTTGCGGTCTGGCGGAAAAGCTGGACGAACAGGAGCTGTTTGAATTTTCCCGGAAAATCCGGATTTATTATGCGCTATCCTGTCTGACGAAGCAGGATAAGTATCTTGACCTGTGCCTGGATACGATCCGAAACGCGATTCTTGTCGGGGCGGTGGCAGGGCTTTCCTACGATCCGACGGCAAAAATGGAGCAGGAGGAAGTGGTGGTACGCCTGCCCGTGCGCGTCAACTGGGGCGGCGGCTGGAGCGATACGCCTCCATATTGCATGGAGCACGGCGGAACGGTGCTGAATGCGGCGGTGAAGCTGGACGGACAAAATCCTGTCGAGGCAGTTGTGAAAAAGATTCCGGGCAATCAGATCGTGCTGGCCAGCGCGGACAGCGGTGCAGAGCAGGCATTTTCTGAAATCAGTCAGCTGCAGGATTCCAGCAATCCTTACGATCCCTTTGCCCTGCATAAGGCGGCGCTGATCGCCTGCGGTATCATTCCGTACCGGGAGCAGATTTCTGTCGAAGAGGTGACAAAAAATCTCGGCAGCGGACTCTATTTGTCCACCCAGGTGATTCATATCCCGAGAGGCAGCGGCCTCGGTACGTCCTCGATTCTTGCGGGCGCATGTGTCAAGGCGATTTACCGGATGCTCGGAAAGGAGCTGTCCCAGGAGGAGCTGTACAACCGGGTCCTGTGCATGGAGCAGATTATGTCCACGGGCGGCGGCTGGCAGGACCAGGTGGGCGGGCTTGCGCCTGGAATCAAAATGGTGACCAGCGATGCAGCGATTGTACAGGAAATCGGCTGCAGTCCATGCAGCATCAGCACAGAGACGCTGCAGGAGTTAAACGAGCGATTCTGCCTGATTTATTCCGGACAGCGCAGGCTTGCAAGAAACCTGCTGCGCGATATTGTAAGCCGCTATGTGAGCGGGAACCCGGATACGGTGGAGGTGCTTTATGAGATCCAGCGGATAGCGGTTTTGATGCGCTTTGAGCTGGAAAAGGGAAATGTAGACGGCTTTGCACAGCTCCTGAACCAGCACTGGGAGCTTTCCAGACGGCTGGATGGCGGCTGTACCAATACCTGTATTGATATGATCTTTAGTTCCGTGGAGGATCTGATTGACGGAAAGATGATCTGCGGCGCAGGCGGTGGAGGTTTTTTACAGGTTATCCTGAAAAAAGGCGTGACTGTGGAACAGGTGCAGAAGCGTCTGAGAGAGGTATTCCAGGACAGCGGCGTGGAGGTATGGCGCTGCAGCCTGGTGTGATGACAGCGCGTGCGGCGAAAATACGGCGTAGCAGGCGCGCTGCTGCAGAATAAGTTTAAGGGGATATTCGATATGTTGAAGGGAATTTCACCACTGATTTCACCGGAGCTGTTAAAGGTTCTTGATGAAATGGGACACGGAGACGAGATCGTGCTGGCGGATGCGAACTTTCCGTCCAGCAGCATCGGACAACGGGTGATCCGGGCGGATGGAATCGGTACGGCAGAGCTTTTGGCGGCGATTTTGCCGTTGTTTCCGTTGGATCAGTACGATCCCGAGCATTTCGTCCTGATGGAGGTCGTGCCGGGAGATACGGTTGTACCGGTGATCTGGGAGGCTTATAAGGCTCTCCTGAACTATTATGAGCCGGAAACAGAGGTGCATAAGATCGAGCGGTTTGCCTATTACGAGCGCGCCAAAAAGGCGTACTGCGTGGTAGCGACCGGGGAAAAAGCCCAGTATGCCAACATCATTTTGAAAAAGGGTGTTGTGAAGTAGGGGCTGGAAAAAGATTGGCGGGGCAGGCAGATACATAAGAAAAAGATAAAAAACAAATATAATATTTTTATAAAGACGATAAAATCTGTACATTATTACGATTTGCCTATATTAGAAAGGAGGAAGGTGAATGAGGCGAAAACATTATTTTGTATGGATGCTCACAGTAGCGCTTACGGCTGCTTCGGTTATGCCGATGACGGTGTATGCACAGCCTGCTTTTGCAAGTGGCGGCGAAGTGAAGGTCGTAGAGGGAGATGTAAACGGAGAGATGCAGGGAGGCGTGATGTCGCCGGGAGCCATGGCGATCGAAGGCTCTGATCTGAAGGTGAACGGAAACGTTTCGGGCGGTCTGGTTTCAGATGGTTCTACGGTAACCGTAAACGGAAATGTGACAGGAAACGGAATCGATACGGTTATTGCAAAAAAAGGGACTGTGACGGTAAACGGAACGGTAACAGCAACGGATTTAAGCGAGAAGACGGGTGTTCTGGCGTCAAACGGCAGCAACCTGACAGTCGGGGATACGGAGGTTGGCGGAAAAGAATCGACCGGCGTGATTGCAGAAAGCGGGTCGAAAGCGACAGCCGGAAATGTGAAAGTTTCCGGGGAGTACATGACAGGAACTTCGGCATGCGGAGACAGCACGGTTCATGTAAAAGGTAACGTGACTGCGGATGGAAACGGTATGACGGGAGTAAGTGTACACGACGGAGATAAGTCATCGCTTATCGTGGATGGAGATGTGACTGCGACCGGTGAAAACTCGGTCGGCATTTATGGAGAAACCGGCACAATAAAAATCGGAGGCGATGTCTCAGGGAGAGAAGCGGTCATTACAAAAGGAAAGGCTGACGTAACGGTAGGCGGTTCCGTAAGCGGAACGCTTGTTGGCATTGTAGCGGGTGGAAACGCAGCGGTAAGCGTGAAAGGAGATGCAGGGACGAAGACCGGCGCCGGCATGTTTGCGCAAGAAAATGCAACGGTTACCGTCGATGGAAATGTGACAGGCGGAACGTTCTACGGAGCACCGGAGGACTTTGAAGACGTGTATCCCGCTATTATTGCAGGGACCGGCGCGACTGTCATCGTAAAAGGGACGGTATCGACAGCAGAAGGAAACGGTGTTGCCGTGGTCATCAATTGTAAGGATATCGGAAGCCAGAAGGGAACGTTGATCATTGAGAAAGCGAAAGCCGGCGGAGAGGCGAGCGCGATTTATGTGGATACAATCCCGGGCGTTTCACAGGAGTATATTCTGAACAGTCTGCCGGATATCGTGGTGGGAGAGCTGGCTGCAAAGAATGAAGATTTTATCTGGAACAGTTATGACAACGATCTGTATCAGAACAATCCGGAGGATGAAACAATCGGGGAGCTGAATGAAAAGATTTATGCTGCGATCCGGTATATGATCCGGTGGAACAATTCGGAGGGCGGCAGCTTTTCGGTAGACGGAACCTCCAAATACGGGGAGTATGATGTCGCGCAGGAAAATCAGGAGCTTGGGATTACGATTCAGATTGCAGAAGGGTACGAGCTGGAATCCATTTCCGGAGGAAAAGCACAGGTCCTTCAGCGGCCAGATGGAACCTGGTCGGTGATCGTTCCGCGCGGCGGCGGTGTGAATCTGTCCGCAGTGCTGAGACGGATCATAAAGGAAGAAATGAAAAACAGCCGCGTTTCTAATCCGGGTGCTTCCGGTTCGGAAGAGCAGACGACAGTACAGAAAAGCTCCGGCTATGTCGAGTTCCAGAAAGCGGTGCGCAGCCAGATCAAAAATGCAGCACCCGGAGCAGTTCTGGAAGTGGACGGAAAGAACTGGATGAGCTTTGACCGCAGCACGATGGAGGAGCTGAGCAAACGAAATGACCTGACGGTTGTTGTGCGTTTTCGGTATCTTGGAAAGCGTTGGAGAGTAGTAGTTCCGGCTGGCTATGCGGTGCAGACGCTGCTGAATCAGGAAGGATACAGTGGATTTTTATACCTGAGCGCAGTTTTCGGTGCAGTGCCGGAAGAAGCATAATAGATGGAAAAGTCGCCCAGGGCGGAAGCTGCCACCGTCCTGCGGCGGTTTGTGGAGATCGTCATCGATCCGCAGACCGCAAAGGGATGGCACAGAAGAACAGCGGAAAATAGAGATAAGTAAAAAAGAGCTCCTGTTGGAACCATGCCAGGAAAGCAAGTGTGGTTTCCAACAGGAGCTTTTTTATCGTATAGGAAACTTCGTTTCTATACGACAAAAAAGCTCCGCGAGGATGCACACTCGGCGCAAGGGTAGATGGTTGCCGAGGCAACCGCGCCTCGGCGCGAGAATGTGCCAAGGCACATTCTTTTTTTATTCATGACAATAAAATGCTCGCAGAGCGTGCATTCTATTGTATTTGGTATGCGCTGTAAGCGCGTTAGTTTGCATTTCCATCATCGACAGGGACATTGTCGGCTGCGCTGCCGTCGGAAGACGGTGCAGCTGCGGCAGACTGTGTCTGGACAGAGGTTTGTGCGGCATTTAACTGATTGATCTGTGCGTTGAGGCTGTCGATGCGGCTCTGTGCCTCGTCAACAGCGCTCTGTGCAGCCGCTTTTGCATTGTCATCGGCAGCCGCTGCAAGCGCTTGATCTGCAATCGCCTTATCCTCTACTGCGGTCTGGAGCTGCTGCTGCAGGCTTACGAGCAGAGCTTCGTACTGTGCAGAGTTGCTGCGCAGCTGAAGCTCGAGCCGTTCCTGCTCGATGATCTGATCTGCACCGGGGGTTGTCATGAAGACGGAGCTGTGCTCGCAGACCCTCTGGGAATCCTCGGAGGTCACCTGACCGGTCAGGATACGTTCGTTTTCCGGAAGCATTTCCAGAGTACCCTCCGTTGCAAAGGGGCAGGCATCTGCTGCGGGAAGACCGCTGTAGGCGCAGACACTACCCTGATAGTGTACGTCACAGGTTTCGGTCGGAACCGTATCTGCAGCAAAATATTCTGTCTTTAAGGTTTCACCGCAGAGTGCGGTCGGCAGCTTGCCAGACTGCGCGCAGACAGTCTGAGCGACGATATCGGCAGGCTGGGAGAAGGATTTGTTTTCCAGACCTTCATGCACCTGACTCATGACTGCTTTCCAGAGCTTCTTTGCAAGGCTTCGTTCCTCGCCCTTGCGCAGCTTTGTGTTGTTGTCATAACCTGTCCAGGTCGTACAGGTGTAGTATGGTGTGTAGCCGGAGAACCAGATATCGTTATAATCGGACGTCGTACCGGTTTTACCGGCGATGGACATGCCGCCGAAGTTGACAGCAGTACCGGTACCGGAGGTGACAACATCCTGCATTGCGCTCGTTAAGAGGAATGCGGTGGAGGGTTTGATGACCTGCGTACCCTCGGTGCTGGTGTTATCCAAAATAACGTTGCCGTCGTGGTCTTTTACAATCGTATACAGCTTGGGTCTGATATACTGCCCGCCGTTTGCGATGGTGGCATAAGAGGCGTTTAATTCGATGTTTTTTACACCGTATGTGATACCTCCAAGGGCGAGGGCCTGCTGGACGTCGGAGAAAATCTTGCCGTTTTTCTCTACGCCGTCTACCAGCGTGGTAAAGCCGAATTTCTGTAAATATTCATAGCCCAGACGGGGGGTGATTTGCGTCAGGACCTTTACCGTAACGATATTTAAGGAGTCCCGGATACCATCCCGCAGGGAACAGATGCCGCGGTAGCCGCTGGAATACCAGTTGGATACCGGTCTGCCATTGTCATAGTTGAAGGGACCGTCGACCTCGACATCCGCGAGAGTCATGCCGGCGCTGTCCAGCGCGGGCGCATAGGTGGAGACGATCTTAAAGGTGGAACCCGGCTGACGAACCGCATCAGTGGAGCGGTTCAGGGTCAGGTTTCCTTCCTTGGTGCCGCGGCCGCCGATCATGGCAACGACATAGCCCGTGGACTGATCCTCGATCGTTAAGGAAATCTGGGGCTGGGGCGACAGGGTGATGGATTCGCCGATAATTTCCGCACTGTCGGGAATCGTAGCAGCCTTATAAGCCTCGATCGCTTCATTCGCCTCTTCCTGAGAGCTGTACAGGAGGTTGAAGTTTTTGTCGCCGTTTTCCTGATAATAGGATTTGTACTTTTCCGAGCTGATGTTGACGATGCCGCCTTCCTCCTCAGAATCAGGATCGCGGTAGGTCAGCTGGTAGCTTAACAGCCAGCGCGTGCCGTCCGGATAAAGGGATTCGTCAGAAGCAACGGAGTCACAGATCGCCTGAATATCGGGATCCATGGCGGAGAAAATGCTCAGACCGCCGGAATAAACCATGACGTAAGCCTGGGTTTCGGTATAGCCGGCTGCGATCAGGTCTTCAGTTACGGCTTCTTTGACTGCATCCGCATAGTAAGAGTCTACGGAAGAATCTCCGCCGACTTCGAGGTTGGCGGTCTGGATTCTGCGGTATAAGCTGTCAGTATCCGATTCCGCCTCGTCGTACTGCGCCTGTGTGATATAGCCCTGCTCAAGCATGTTGGTCAGCACCTTTTCACGGCGATCCTGGTTTTTGTCAGGATGGGTCAGCGGATTATACTTGGACGGGTTCTGGGTGATTCCGGCGATGGTCGCGCATTCGGAAAGGCTTAACTCCCAGACGTTTTTGTTGAAATAACGCTTGGAGGCAGCCTGTACGCCCAGCGTGTTCTGTCCCAGGTTGATCGTGTTCATGTATTGTTCCAGGATCTTGGATTTGTCGTTGGTATCTTTTTCCAGCTGAATCGCAAGATACTGCTCCTGAACTTTTCGCTTGATTCGTTCGCCCAGCGTCTTTTCCTGAGTCCAGGTCGTCAGGACGGTATTTTTGATCAGCTGCTGGGTGATGGTGCTGGCACCCTCCTGCCGTTTGAAGCCGGTCTTTACAGCGGTTACGCCGGCACGGAGAATCCCCATGATGTCGATACCGTTGTGCTGGTAAAAACGCTCATCCTCGATGGCGACAAAGGCGTTTGCCAGATCGGTGGGAATCTGATCCATCGTAACGGGGACACGGTTGGAGTCCTCGGCGATCAGCTTCGCCATCTGGTTTCCCTTGCTGTCATAAATAAAGGAAGAGTATCGGGTGGGAGTTGCATCCTCCAGTGTGATGGTAGGTGCAGAATCTATAATCCCCTTGAAAACCCCCAGTCCGGCGCAGATGCCGATAATCCCGATTGCAATGACGCATAAAAGCAGCACCTTGGAAAAGGTGAGCAGGCATTTGCGTCCGAGCTTCGAAGATGTGGACTGGAGTGCTTTCTTTTTCTGTTTTACACTCTTTTTGCCATAATTCATGCAATGAAACCTCCTTGGTTTTGGACATTACCTCCCCTGATTATAGCAAAATCGGGCAGGTAAATAAAGGTTTTTCTGCCATATTAAGATATTGTTCACAAAAAGAAATGCTGTTATACTGGTTGGGAAGCGGGAAACGCCTGTCAGGGGACAGATGAGAAACCGCAGGGCAGCTGTAGAATGGAGAATTTTTATGGAAGAAAAAGAAACGGTCAGGGAGCCTTACCGGATGGTGCTGGAGGGCGGTCAGGCAGAGCTGGTGGAAAAAAAATCGCGCTTTATCGCAAACGTCCGTCCGGTCGAATCCGAAGCAGAGGCGGTTGCGTTTATTGATGAGATGAAGAAAAAATACTGGGACGCCCGGCATAATTGCTCGGCGTTTGTCATCGGCACGAAAGCGGAGCTGACGCGCTGCAGCGACGATGGCGAGCCCTCCGGGACGGCGGGACGTCCGATGCTGGAGGTGCTTTTAGGCGAGGGCGTAAGAAACGTCGCAGTCGTTGTGACGCGGTATTTCGGCGGCGTGCTGCTGGGCACCGGCGGACTGGTGCGCGCCTATTCCGGCGCAGTAAAAGAAGGAATTGCCGCGTCCAAAATCGGGACGATGCGTTACGGCGTCCGTTTAAAAATCTACACAGACTATAATGGAATCGGAAGGATTCAGTACATTCTGCGCCAGAACGGTCTGGAAGCGGAGGACACGGTTTACACGGATCAGGTGGAGCTGACGGTGCTGCTTGCGGCAGAGTGTGTGCCTGGATTGAAAAAAGAAATTACAGAGGCAACCGCAGCGAAGGCTGGCATCGAAGAGGTGGAGAAGCTGTATTTCGTGGCACCGGATGCGTAAGCAGTTGGGCGGCTGAACATAGTTGTAATAGAAATGGAGAATTGGGATGAAATTGATTTCATGGAATGTGAATGGGCTTCGCGCCTGTATGACAAAGGGCTTTATGGATTTTTTCAACGAGGCGGACGCCGATATTTTCTGTTTGCAGGAGACGAAGCTTCAGGCGGGGCAGATCGAGATGAAGCTGCCGGGCTATGAACAGTTCTGGAATTATGCGGAGAAAAAGGGCTATTCCGGGACGGCGATTTTTACAAAGCAGAAACCTCTGTCGGTCGCATACGGCATCGGAATTGAGGAACACGATCACGAGGGCAGAGTAATCACGCTGGAATACCCGGACTATTATGTGGTTACAGTGTATACACCCAATTCCCAGGACGGTCTGGCTCGACTGGATTATCGGATGAAATGGGAGGACGACTTTTTCACGTATTTGAAGAAGCTGGAAGAGAACAAGCCGGTGATTTTCTGCGGAGATTTGAATGTTGCGCACAAGGAGATTGATTTAAAGAACCCGAAAACCAACCGTAAAAACGCGGGCTTTACGGATGAAGAGCGCTCAAAGATGACAAAGCTGCAGGAGAATGGCTTTATCGATACGTTCCGGTATTTTTATCCGGATCAGGAGGGCGTCTATTCCTGGTGGTCGTACCGCTTTCAGGCACGCAGCAAAAATGCTGGATGGAGAATTGATTATTTTATGACGTCAGAAAGTTTGAAAGACAGACTGGAGGATGCGAAGATCGACACAACGGTTCTGGGATCGGATCACTGCCCGGTGGAGCTGATTTTGAAGGATTAAAAAATTTCTGCTGGGGATAAAAATATGAAAAATTTTGGAATCAGTTGATATTCCAGGATGTTTTGTGTATAATATAAATACCAAGAGAAAACTCTCTTCCTGGAAACAGGACACGAAGCATAAGGTGTTTGCTTCCGTTGCACTGGCAACGTTAAAACTTTGCATTTACTCTTCAGCCAGAGAATAATAAGGTCGGACGGGTGAAAGGCTCGTAAAGTGGTGGCAAAGCACCGGAACGAAACCAGTTTTGCAGGTAAAATGGAGAAACCTTTGATACAAAGGTTTCTCTTTTACGTTAAGGAGAATAATGAAATACGGCATAAAAAACGAAAAAATATTGACGTCGGAAGAGGTGTTGGCGATCCTGCATCGCAGTGCCGTCCGATATTCCGAATATGCTGATACGACACTGCTATTTCTGTTTCGGGAAAAGAAAACGGAAGGTTATAATTTTTATGAGGTCAGATTTGGAAAGCATAATTTCATGCACCTGGCGGGAATGAAAAGTGAAATGTTCAATGCGGTCGAATTTTATGAAGCATGTCTGAATGGAATGGTGACACAAAAGGCATGCACTCCGCGGAGAGACAGGAAAACGATGTATTCCAAGCTGGCTGTTTTGGAGCAGATGTTGGATTTACGAAACAGCAAATGTTATAAAATTGGAGAAAAAGATTTAGTAACACGCGAGAATGATTTTGAAATGGCTACCGGAAATGCGAACGGAGTCATTGGGTATGATGCGCGCATAAAAATAAAAGGAAGCGATAAAGTGGACAGAGCCAAAGCGGCGATTCCGACCACTTTACTGAACGCTCCGATCACAGCATATTGCTCCAGACCAGACAAGATTATGTTTATTCTGCAAAAATCAGATAGGGAAAATACATATAGCAGATTGTTTTATGAAATCAAAAAAGGGCTGTTTCAAACCGAAAAGGAAAGAATTAAGGAACAGTTAAAGATAGATTTATAGTAGTAAAAAAGGAACTTTTAGAAATAGCGCCCCAAAATGGAACCTTCTAAATTCCTGAAAGGAATTTAGAAGTAGCGCCCTAAAAATAGAACCTTTCAAATTTCCTTATGGAAATTTGAAAGTAGCGCAAAAAAGAGAGCCTTGCGGCTCTCTTTTTTGCTTACTTGTTCTGGATTGCAGCACGTTTGCGCATGGTGTGATCCAGGATTTTTTTACGGATTCTGAGAGACTTGGGAGTTACCTCCAGAAGCTCGTCTGTGTCGATGAAGTCCAGTGCCTGCTCCAGGCTTAAAATGCGCGGAGGGGAAAGGCGCAGGGCATCGTCGGCGCTGGAAGAACGGGTGTTAGTCAGCTTCTTGGTCTTGCAGACATTGACTTCGATGTCTTCACTGCGACCGGTCTGACCGATAACCATTCCGGCGTAAACCTTTTCACCGGCTCCGATAAACAGTGTGCCGCGCTCCTGTGCATTGAACAGACCGTAGGTGATGGCATCGCCTGCCTCGAATGCGATCAGGGAGCCCTGCTTGCGGTACTGGATATCGCCCTTGTAAGGCGCATAGCTGTCAAATATAGCGTTCATGATACCGTTGCCCTTGGTGTCGGTCATGAACTCACCACGGTAGCCGATCAGACCGCGGGAAGGAATCATGAATTCCAGGCGGGTCGTGCCGCTGTGGCCGGGGGTCATGTTGACCAGTTCGCCCTTTCTCTGACCGAGCTTTTCGATAACGTTTCCGGCAAACTCTTCCGGAACATCGATATATACCTGCTCCATAGGCTCGAGCTTGTGACCCTTTTCATCATAATGGTACAGAACCTCAGCCTTGCTGACTGCAAACTCATAGCCCTCACGGCGCATGTTCTCGATCAGGACGGACAGATGCAGCTCGCCGCGTCCGGACACCTTAAAGCTATCGGTGGAATCTGTTTCTTCCACGCGAAGGGAAACGTCAGTATTTAATTCGCGGAACAGACGCTCTCTCAAATGACGGCTGGTGATGAATTTTCCTTCTTTGCCGGCAAGGGGAGAGTCGTTTACCATGAAGTACATTGCAATGGTAGGCTCGGAAATTTTCTGGAACGGAATTGCGTTGGGCGCATCGGGAGAGCAGAGCGTGTCTCCGATGTGCAGGTCTGCAATACCGGAAATTGCAACGATGGAGCCGATACCCGCCTCGCGGACTTCTACTTTATTCAGACCGTCAAACTCGTAAAGCTTGCTGACCTTTACGCGCTTGGTGGAGTCGGGATCGTGATGGTTGACGATGACAACCTCCTGATTGACGGAAACCTTGCCATTATCCACTTTGCCGACGCCGATTCTGCCGACGTATTCGTTGTAGTCAATGGTGCTGATCAACAGCTGCAGACCAGCATCCGGGTCGCCCTCAGGAGCGGGAATGTAGTCCAGGATCGTGTCGAACAGAGGCTTCATATCCTTATTCTTAACGGTCAGGTTCGTCGTCGCACTGCCGTTTTTCGCGGATGCGTAAACAAAGGGGCAATCCAGCTGCTCGTCAGTAGCATCCAGCTCTAAGAACAGCTCCAGAACTTCATCCTGTACTTCCAGCGGACGCGCTTCGGGACGGTCGCACTTGTTGATGCAGACGATAACGGGAAGCTGCAGTTCCAGGGCCTTGCGCAGAACGAAACGGGTCTGCGGCATGGGACCTTCGAATGCGTCTACAACGAGGATAACGCCGTTTACCATTTTCAGGACACGTTCTACCTCGCCGCCGAAATCGGCATGTCCGGGAGTGTCGATGATATTGATCTTTGTGCCGTTGTAGGTAACGGCTGTATTTTTAGAAAGGATGGTGATACCGCGTTCGCGCTCGATGGCATTGGAGTCCATCACGCGTTCTGCCACTTCCTGATTGGCACGGAACACACCGCTTTGTTTTAACAGCTCATCAACCAGCGTGGTTTTGCCGTGATCGACATGGGCGATAATGGCAACGTTTCTCACGTCTTCTCTTTTCTGTCTCATTTTTTCCTCACATTCCGCCGCCAAAGCGGCTTGTACTGCGGCATTCCGGCCGCGTATTTCATCATTTCCGGGTTTAAACGGTACAAGTATATCACCGCTTTTTTTCTGATGCAACCATTAAAACGCCCAAAGAGCTGTTTTTCGACACAAAAATAAGGAAAAAACTGCCGGAAGCGGGCGCAGATGTCGGGAAAAGGAGAATTGTGCGCCTCCGTATATTCATAAATTAGGAAGAAACCCCATAAAATGGAATTACATGACAGGAAAAAATTCTTGTAACAAGAAGGGAGAACTTTAAAATGACAGATAAGGTAATTGAAAACAACCAGGCAGCAGTAATGGGCAAAATTATCAGCGGATTTACGTTTAGCCATGAGATTTTCGGTGAAGGCTTTTACATGATGGATGTGGAAGTCGCGCGGCTGAGCGAATCCTATGATATCATCCCGGTTATGGTATCGGAGCGCCTGATCGACGTGGATGCGAATTACGAGGGGGAATATGTAAGCATTTACGGACAGTTCCGTTCGTATAACCGCCATGAAGAACGCAGGAATAAGCTGATTTTATCTGTGTTTGCAAGGGAGATCACATTCGTGGATGAGTTGGAGGAAAGTGCGCGGACAAATCAGATTTATCTGGACGGTTATATCTGTAAGGAGCCGGTTTACCGTAAGACGCCCCTGGGTCGGGAGATCGCGGATGTGCTGCTGGCGGTCAACAGACCTTACGGAAAATCGGATTACATTCCCTGCATTTGTTGGGGCAGGAATGCCAGATATGCAGGCAGCTTTGAGGTTGGCGCCCATTGTGCGGTATGGGGACGGATCCAGAGCCGGGAATATATGAAAAAGCTTTCCGAGGATCAGCTGGAAAAGCGTATCGCTTATGAGGTATCAGTCAGCAAGCTGGAGCGGATGGACTGATATAGTTGCAGATTATGGTGAGGTATGCTAGAATATCGACATCATATGATATATCTGCGGCATCAAATGTTTACGAAAAGACAAATCGGGAAAGGAATTCCGACTATGGGCAGAGTTCAGATTTTTACAGGGGACGGCTATGGAAAAACGATGGCGGCACTCGGGGAAGCGTTGATTGCTGCCGCATCCGGCAAACGTGTAGTAGTGATTCAGTTTTTGAAGGGGAGAGGCCTGACGGATTCTACATTTGAGCGGCAGCTGGAACCGGAGATCAAAATCTTCCGGTTTGAGAAATCGGATGCTGACTTTTTATCTCTTCCGGAAGATAAACAGAGGGAAGAAGCACAGAATATTCGAAATGGTATCTGCTTTGCGAGAAAGGTGCTGACCACTGGTCAATGCGACCTGTTGGTACTGGATGAGGTGCTGGGGCTTGTGGACTGCGGGATCGTGCAGGAGCAGGAGTTGAGAGAGCTGATCTTTCTGCGCGGTGCAGATACGGATGTGACATTGACTGGAATTCGGATGTGTGACAGCCTTTTGGGAATCGCTGACCATGTATCTGACATCGAACAAATTAAATAAAAACAGACCCGCGCTGGATGGAGCTTCTCTACAGCGCGGGTTTTGTTTTTCCCTGTTGATTGACAGTCAAGGCGCAAGATGCTATGATAATTCTATATAAAATCTGTTAGAAAGCAAGGCGGCCGGACGGCTCGCAAGGAGGTTTATATGGCAATTTTTGAAGGTGCCGGAGTAGCGATTATCACCCCGTTTCATACGGATGGTTCGATTGATTATGATAAATTTGGCGAAGTGATTGAACAGCAGATCGCAAATCAGACAGACGCGATCATTGTGTGCGGTACAACCGGTGAATCTGCGACGATGACGCATGAGGAGCATCTGGATGTGATCCGCTATTGTGTGGAGAAGGTGGCACATCGGATTCCTGTTGTGGCAGGAACCGGCTCTAACTGCACGGAGACGGCGGTTTATCTTTCCCAGGAAGCGGAGAAGATCGGTGCAGACGGGCTGCTTGTTGTAACTCCTTACTACAATAAAGCGACTCAGAATGGTCTGTATCAGCATTTTAAGATGGTTGCGGATTCTGTAAAGCTGCCGATCCTGTTATATAACGTTCCGTCCCGTACCGGTACGACGCTGCAGCCGGAGACGATCGTGCGCCTGTGCAGGGATGTGGAAAATATCGTCGGTGTCAAGGATGCAACGGGGAATATCAGCCAGACAGCTCATCTCATGAGCATCGCAGATGGCTGTGTGGATCTCTATTCCGGTGAGGATGCGATTATTGTTCCGATGCTTTCTCTGGGAGCAAAGGGCGTGATTTCTGTTTTGTCAAATGTTGCGCCGCAGGAAACACACCAGATCTGTAGTCTTTATTTTGAAGGAAAGGTAAAAGAAAGCTGTGAGCTGCAATTAAAGGCAGTTCCCCTTGTAGAAGCGCTTTTCTGTGAAGTGAACCCGATCCCGGTTAAGAAGGCGATGCAGTTAAAGGGCATGTGCACCGGAACCCTGCGGATGCCGCTGACAGAGATGGAAGAGGCAGATGCGGCAAGACTTGAACGTGAAATGAAAAAATTTGGTGTATTATAAGGGCTTTTTGACAGGCCGGGACATAAAGTGCTCCGGTCTGTTTTACATTTCAGGATTGCGAGGGTTACAGCAGAGCAATCCACAGAGAAAAAATCCAGGTTCAAAACAAGGAGGATAACATGGTCAGAGTAATTATGCACGGCTGCAATGGCCGCATGGGACAGGTCATTACGGAGATGATCGCAAAGGAAGCAGAGATGGAGATCGTTGCGGGGGTGGACTTGAGCGATCATATCCAAAATTCCTATCCCGTTTTTAAAAGCATGAAGGACTGCGATGTAGAAGCGGACGTTGTGATCGATTTTGCAAATGCGAAGGCAGTGGATGGGCTTCTGGATGTCTGTGTAGAAAGAAATCTTCCCTGTGTGCTTTGCACCACCGGACTTTCGGAAGAACAGCTTGCGCATGTCAAAGAGGCTTCCAGCAAGGTTGCGATCCTGCGCTCTGCAAATATGTCCATGGGCATCAACCTTTTGATGAAGCTGTTAAAGGATGCGGTTCCGGTGCTGGCAGCGGCTGGCTATGATATGGAAATCGTGGAAAAGCATCATAACCAGAAGCTGGATGCTCCCAGCGGCACGGCGATTGCGCTGGCGGACGTCATGAATCAGGCGGCTGGCGGCGATTACGAATATGTTTACGACAGATCGACCCGCAGGGAGAAGCGCCCGGAAAAGGAAATCGGTATTTCTGCAGTGCGCGGCGGGACGATTGTCGGCGACCATGACGTGATTTTTGCAGGTCAGGACGAGGTCATCACCTTTTCCCATATGGCATATTCCAGAAAGCTGTTTGCGACAGGCGCAGTTTCCGCGGCAAGGTTCCTGGCAGGTAAGCCTGCAGGTATGTACGATATGAGCCGCGTGATCGAGGGAAAATAAGACAGAAAGCAACTGTTGACGGTGAAACCGGGGGAGCCGCCAGGCGGCAGATAGAGAGGGTATATGGATAATAATTTTGAGTACAGGGTTTATTTGAAAAGCTTGTCGAAGCAGTTTCCGACCATTGCGGACGCTGCGACGGAGATTATCAACCTGCAGGCGATTTTGAGCCTGCCCAAAGGCACGGAGCATTTCCTGACAGATATTCACGGGGAATACGAGCAGTTCAACCATGTGTTGAAAAACGGCTCCGGATCCGTGCGCAGAAAGATCGACGAGGAGTTCGGCAACACGCTGAGTGTCAAGGACAAAAGAAGCCTTGCGACGCTGATTTATTATCCTCAGGAAAAGCTGGAGCTGGTCTGTCAGGAGGAAGAGGATCAGGATGTGCTGGAGGATTGGTTTAAGATCACGATTCACCGGCTGGTGCAGATGACCAAACGTGTTTCTTCCAAATATACCCGCTCCAAGGTGCGCAAGGCGCTGCCCCACGATTTTTCCTATGTCATCGAAGAGCTGATTACCGAAAAAGAAGAAATTCAGGACAAAGAGCTTTACTACAACGAAATTATCAATACGATTATCCGGATCGGCAGGGCACCGGAATGTATTATTGCGCTCTGCAACCTGATTCAGCGCCTTGTCATCGACCACCTGCATATCGTCGGCGATATCTATGACCGCGGCAAGGGACCTCATGTCATCATGGATACCCTGAGTGCATATCATTCTGTGGATATCCAGTGGGGAAATCACGATATTGTGTGGATGGGTGCAGCCAGCGGGCAGACGGCATGTATGGCGACGGTACTGCGGATTTCCGCCCGTTACGGCAATCTGGACACGCTGGAAGAGGGCTATGGTATTAACCTGATCCCCCTGGCGACTTTTGCACTAAAGACCTATGAAAATTCGGACTGCAGCGTATTTTCCATCAAATACGGGGCAGATTACGATGTCAAGGACTTAAAGCTCGACATGATGATGCACAAGGCGATCGCCATCATTCAGTTCAAGCTGGAGGGACAGCTGATCCTGGCACATCCGGAATATCACATGGATGACCGGCTGCTGCTGGATAAGATCGACTTTGAAAAAGGAACTGTCCGCATCGGAGATAAGGAATATGAAATGCTGGATTCTGATTTTCCGACTGTCGATCCGAAGGATCCGTATCGTCTGACGGCAGAGGAGGAGCAGGTAGTAGAACGCCTGCGGCATGCCTTTGTTCATTGCGAGAAGCTCCAGAAGCATGTGCGCTTCCTGTTTGCCAAGGGCAGCATGTATAAGATCTTTAATTCCAATCTGCTCTATCATGGCTGTGTGCCGATGGACGAAGACGGAAATTTTGAACAGATCAATGTGTACGGCAAGCTCTGCAGCGGCAAAAAGCTTTACGAGGTGCTGGAAACCTATGCCCGCAAGGGATATTACTCTCAGGATAAGGAAGAACGCAGAAAAGGGCGCGATACCCTCTGGTATATCTGGGCGGGTCCGAAGTCTCCGGTATTCGGCAAGGATAAAATGGCGACCTTTGAGCGATATTTCATCGCAGATAAGGAAACACATAAGGAAACGAAAAACGCTTATTATCGCCTGTATGATAACGAAGAGATTTTAAATAAGATCCTGCGGGAATTCGGACTGGATGAGCATCGTTCCCATATTATTAACGGTCATGTTCCGGTGGAGATCAAGCGTGGGGAGACGCCGATCAAATGTAACGGAAAGTTACTGATTATCGATGGCGGCTTTTCCAAGGCTTATCAGGGAAAGACTGGAATCGCAGGCTATACCCTTGTTGCCAATTCTCACGGCATGAATCTGGTAGAGCACAGGCCCTTCGTTTCCGCAGAGGATGCGATCCGGAACGAAACGGACATGGTATCGGACAATATCCTGATCGAAACGGCGAAACGAAGAATTCTTGTGGCAGATACGGATATCGGACGCGAGTTAAAGGAGAGTATCGGGCATCTGGAAAAGCTTCTGAACGCTTATCGGGATGGTATTCTGATCGAAAAAGGAATCTGACCGGACAGACGCCATATCGTCCGGGTGTTTGGTGGACTTTTTGCTCTGACAGGAGGAAGCCTGCAGAATGATGCCTGTAAGCAGCAACAGGAGGATGGGACGGATGGGATAATTGCGTTTCATGAAATTCCTCGTTTCTGGGTGGATGCTGGTACATCGTTTTCGAAATAACTATACCACTCACTTGCCTGTGAATCCGATTGCACAGGTATAAAAGCCTCAGCGTAGCCCGCTACGCCTGCGTTTTTATACCTGCACACTCGAATCCACATCCTACGTGATTGGTATAGTTATTTACGAAACGCTGTACTAGGTTGAACAATAAGCGTGATCGCTTATGCTTCTCACAGCGATTCATGACAATAGAATGCACGCGGTTTTTTTGCACAAAGCGCCTGCGGAATAGGGATTAAAATGCGGGACGCAGCGGCAGTGCCTGTATGCAGTATCTGCATGAAGACGGATTTTATACCCGGCGCGAAGCAGAATGTCCGGTTGGTTGGAGCATGAACAGCGCCGCAGACAGCGGCAGAATGGGAGTATCATGGAATTAAGACCCTGTATTGACATTCATAACGGCAAGGTAAAGCAGCTGGTGGGCGGCAGCATTCAGGATCAGGGAGACTCTGCCCAGGAGAATTATATTTCCAGCCAGGATGCGGCGTGGTACGCACGCCTGTTTCAGGAAAAAGGCTTGAAAAATGGTCATGTCATTCTGTTAAACAGCAAAGACAGCGCTTATTACGAGCAGACCAGGCAGCAGGCACTTTCTGCGCTGCAGGCATATCCGGGCGGACTGCAGGTCGGCGGCGGGATCACCGCAGAAAATGCCCGGGAGTATCTGGATGCAGGTGCATCCCATGTCATTGTGACATCCTATGTATTTCGAAATGGTGATATTTCATTTGAAAATCTGAACCGCATGATGGATGCTGTCGGCAAAAAGCGTCTGGTTCTGGATCTGAGCTGCCGCAAGAAAGACGGGAAGTATTATATTGTGACGGATCGCTGGCAAACCTATACGAGGGTCGCGCTTTCGGAAGAAATTCTGACGATGCTGTCTTCTTTCTGCGATGAATTCCTGATTCACGGAGTGGATGTGGAGGGAAAACGCAGCGGAATCGAGCAGGAGCTGATCGGGCTGCTGGGAAAATGGAACCGGATTCCGATCACCTACGCCGGAGGCATCCGCAGCTTGGAAGATATCGAACAGATTCGAAAAGCCGGACAGAATAAAATTCATGTCACAGTCGGCAGCGCGCTGGACTTGTACGGCGGAGACCTGTCGTTTGAAAAAGTGCTGGCGGCGTGTGAACAGTAATGATGTAGAGGCGCAGTTTGCCTGCGCCATTTGCAAAATCCCGTCTTGGATGCTTCCCGCTGTGCTGCAGGAGGAAATTGGAAAAATTTCAAACTGGGGATTGACTTTTTGACTGTAGTGAGGTACAGTATAGAAAACAAAGAGAAACCGATGAGAAAGAGGAGTACTCAGAGTCGCGAACATTACAGAGAGCTGCAGGCGGTGGGATTGCAGTATGGGAACATTTGAGGAATGGACTTTCGAGGCTGGCCCCGAACCAACAGTAGGTGCCGGCGGGATCCGGACCCGTTATCCGACCGGCGCATATGATAGTATGTGAACAGAGTGGACTGAAACAGTCAATTTGAGTGGCACCGCGATAATGAAACATTACCGTCTCAAGCAAAATGCTTGAGGCGGTTTTCGTTTGTATGGGAATAAATTCCCAGACAAACGAAGCCCTCCGGGCGGGAAGCTTCTCAAGCCACCACACTCGCACCCCCTTCCTTTTCTTCTTTGTTTCAATCAACGTTTTTTAGAAAAGGAGAACAACACAATGAAAAAGAAAGCAATGGCACTTACCGTAGCAGCAATGATGGCAGCAGCAATGATCACAGGATGCGGACAGATCGCAGCAACCACTGTTGAGACCGCAGCAGACACAACCGTACAGACAGAAGAGAGCACCGCTGATACGGAAAGCACAGTAGCAGATACAGCGGCGGCAGACGGCGAAAGCTACACAATCGGTATTTCCCAGTTCGCAGAGCACGGCTCTCTGGACAACTGCAGAACCGGTTTCCTGGAAGGCTTAAAAGAAGCGGGCATCGAAGAGGGCGTGAACCTGACGGTTCTGTTTGACAATGCGCAGGCAGACACCGCGACAGCGAGCATGATTTCTGATAACTACGTTTCTCAGAAAGTGGATCTGATCTGTGCGATCGCAACTCCGTCCGCAATGAGCGCATACAATTCCTGCCTGGACAGCGATATTCCTGTTATTTACACCGCTGTATCCGATCCGGTCAGCGCAGGACTTGCAAAAGAAGATAAGACACCGGAGGGCAACATCACCGGTACCGCAGATACGCTTCCGGTAGAAGCACAGCTGAAAATGATCCGCGAGGTGCTTCCGGATGCAACAAAGATCGGTATCCTGTATACAACAAGCGAAGCAAACTCTCTGAGCACGATTGAAACCTACAAAGAGCTGGCTGACGATTACGGCTTTGAAATCGTAGAATCCGGCATCAATACACTGGCAGACGTCGATATGGCAGCGGCTGACCTCGCAGCAAAGGTAGACTGCATTTCCAACCTGACAGACAATACCGTAGTACAGGGTCTGCAGACCGTTCTGGCAAAAGCGAGCGCAGCGGGCATCCCGGTATTTGGTTCTGAAGTAGAACAGGTAAAGAACGGTTGCCTGGCAGCAGAAGGTATCGACTATGTAGCACTTGGCAAACAGACCGGAGCGATGGCAGCAAAGGTATTAAAGGGCGAGGCAGAGGCTTCCGACATGCCTTATGAAGCATGTGAGGGTGCAAACCTTTATATTAACACAGAAGTAGCAAGTGATCTTGGCATTACTTTCCCGGAAAACTACGAAGCGGACGCTGCAGAGGTTTTTGAAACCGTTACAGTAGAATAAAAGGACAGAAAGAAAAAGCAGGAGGTTCTGACATGGAACTGGTCATCAGTACACTCGAACAGGGTATGATCTACGGGATCATGGCGCTGGGAGTATATATCACTTATAAAATACTGGATTTCCCGGATCTGACGGTAGACGGCAGCTTTCCGATGGGAGCAGCGATTACGGCAGTCATGATTACAAATGGGGTTCCGGCAATTCTTACGCTTCCGGTGTGTTTCCTTGTAGGAGCGCTGGCAGGTGTACTGACTGGTCTGATCCATGTAAAGCTCAAGGTAAGAGACCTGCTGAGCGGCATCATTATGATGACCGCTCTTTACACCGTCAATTTGCGGATCGCAGGCAGGGCGAACCTTCCGTTTTATAAAGAAGTAACTGTATTTGATAATGGTCTGGTCAACGGAATCTGCCAGGGAGCACTGGCGTCCTGGAAAATCGTACTCGTGATGGTTGTCATTACAGTTGTGGTAAAAGTGCTTTTAGACGCTTATCTAAAAACCGGATCCGGCTTTCTGCTCCGCGCAGTCGGCGATAACGCGTCGATTGTAACGGCGATGGGACGTGACCGCGGTAAAGTAAAAATTCTCGGACTTGCAATTGCAAACGGTCTGGTTACGTTGAGCGGATGCCTGTTTGCACAGCAGCAGCGCTGCTTTGAAATTTCGGTCGGAACCGGAACTGTGGTGGTCGGACTTGCGAGTGTAATTATCGGAACGAGTCTGTATCAGAAGTTAGAAGGAATCGGATCGATTTCCAAGGCGCTTCACAACGTGCGGGTTGGCATGGTAACGTTCAGCGTTGTGATCGGATCAATCCTTTACAAAGCCTGCGTTGCGATTGCACTTCGCATGGGATTAAAATCTACAGACTTAAAGCTGATTACGGCGGTACTGTTTTTAGTCATTCTGGTTGTCAGCATGGAACGAAAGGGGCGGAAAAATGCTTGAACTTTCCCATATCGATAAATATTATAATCCGGGCTCAGTCAATGAAATGTGCCTGTTTCAGGATTTTAACCTGACGATTCCAGACAGCCAGTTCGTGTCGGTGGTCGGCAGCAACGGCTCCGGCAAAACCTCCATGCTGAACCTGATCTGCGGCAGCATTTCGGCGGACGCAGGAAAGGTCATCGTAAACGGAACTGATATCACCGGTCAGAAAGAATATATGCGCCACCGCAAAATCGGCAGAGTATACCAGAACCCTTCTGCCGGGACGTGCCCGAATATGACGGTGCTGGAAAATATGGCGGTTGCGGATCTGAAAGAAAAAGGTTACGGATTGAACCGCTGTGTCAGAAAGAGCCGGGAAAATGCGTACCGCGAGATGCTTTCCGGTCTGGGACTTGGTCTGGAAGACAAGCTGGAAACAAAGGTCGGTTCCCTTTCCGGCGGACAGCGTCAGGTACTGGCGCTGCTGATGGCGACGATGACACCGATTGATTTCCTGATTCTGGATGAGCATACGGCGGCACTGGATCCCAGAACAGCGGAAATTGTCATGAAGCTGACGGATCAGATCGTCCGGGAAAAGAAAATGACGACGGTTATGGTAACGCACAATCTGCGCTATGCATTGGAATATGGGGATCGTATCCTGATGATGCATCAGGGAAAAATCGTTCTGGATAAAGTTGGGGAAGAAAAGAACCGGCTCAACACGGACGAGATCATGGGTATTTTCAACCGAATCAGCGTAGAGTGCGGAAACTGAGGCTGTTCGGATCAAAAAAAGGCAGGACAATGAGAGGCAATATCAAAAACTCATTGTCCCGCCCTTTTTTTATGGCAATAGATTGTTTACAGAGTTTGCATTCGTATTACTACCGTATTTTTCACCGTTGACGGCGCATGCGCGGGACGATATAATACGGATATCGAAAGGTTTTTGGGCGTTCTATACAATAGCGTGTACGCTTGGCGGACATTCTATTGTCCTGTATAATCGCTGGCGGCGATCTGCCGCAGGCTGCGGATATTCTGACCGCAGGGAAATTCAAAGAGCAGTCATTGTTCCGGTCTTTGGAGAGAGACGGGAGGACGGATGGCGTATATCACGTCGTGGTATTGGAATAAAGGAGATTTTCGCAAGGTAAATGAGGATTCTTTTACGCTGCAGCGAGTTCGTGCACGCAAAAAAGAGCTCATATTTGCTGCGGTTTGCGACGGAATCGGCGGACTGCGGGCAGGAGAATGCGCGAGCGGTCTGGTTGCAGAGCAGCTGACGGAATGGTTTTACCGGGAAGGTTTTTGGAAAATGCGCTCTCTTTTCTGGACAAAACGGATGAAAAAGCAGGCATTCGACGCGCTTTTGGACATGCAGGAAAAGCTGGAGCGTTGCGAGCGGGAGGAAAAAATCTGCAGCGGAACGACGGTAACGATGGTGTTTGTTCGCGGACGCAGATTTGTACTGGTGCATCTCGGGGACAGCAGGGCGTATCAGCTTTGCCGCAAACGCTGCTTAAATCGGGAAAAACAGACCGGAACCAGGCAGCTTTCACAGGATCATGAAGAGGGCGGCGTGCTGCGCCGCTGCGTCGGGGCGTTTGGGCTGGAAGTGCCGCAATTGTATACAGGAACGCTGGGCGATGGGGACATGCTGTTGTTGTGTACGGACGGATTTTATAAAAAAGCGCCGCCGGATTTTTTTCGAATCTGCCTGTACGAGGAACGGGAAGCAGGGCAACTGTATCGGCGGCTGAAAGGAATTGGGAGCTTTTTGACGGCCCAGGGGGAAAAGGACAATATGACAGCGGTACTGATCGGATATGAAAAGGAGGAATCTGTCTGGAAAAAGAACGGAAAATCGGTGAAAAATATATTTTAAAAGGAGAAACGGCGAGCGGGGGAACCGGAACCGTTTACCGGGCGTATGATCTGCGCCTGCAAAAGATCTGGGCAGCAAAAAAGGTCGGACGGGATTTCCCGATCCGGGAAGAATTTACGATGGGAAAGCTGGCAGATTTAGCGTTTCCGGGGATTGTGGATGTAGTAGAACAGGAGGAAGAGCGCTTTTTAATTATGGAATGGATTGAGGGGGAAACGCTGGCGGCGCAGATGGAACGAGACGGCGCCTTTGCAGAAGAAACGGTGATCGAGATCGGGATCTGTCTGGCAAAAGCGATTCAGAAGCTTCACCAGATGCAGCCACCGCTTTTGTATTTGGACTGCAAGCCGTCAAATGTGATGAAGGATTCCGATGGAAAAATCAGGCTGATCGATTTTGGCAGCGCGCTGGAAGCGCATACACCCGTGACAAAAGGCATTTCCGCGAGCCCTGGATATGCGGCGCCGGAGCAGCTGAGCCGGGAAATCGAAAAGCGCTGTGTGGATGTCCGGACAGATGTGTTCGGTCTGGGACGGACACTGTATGCGCTTTTGTGCGGGGCAGACCTTTCCAGACCGCCTTATGCGTTTGCGTCCCTGAAAAGCCGCTGTCCGCAGGTTGGCGATGAGCTGGAACAGATTATTATGCGTGCCACAGCCAGGGAGCCGGAAACACGGTTTCAGACGATGGAGGCTTTTTTGCAGGTGCTTTTGGCGTTGCAGGAGGCTTGCACGGTAGATGATACAGGAAAGAAAGAACCGTTTTGGAAGAAAGTGCGTCGGAAGAAGACGGCGGACTGTGAAGTGCTGCAGAGCGTTCTCAGGACGGCAAAACCGATGGGAAGGTGGATGTTTGCACTGCTGGCGGCGGTTCTGATGCTGCAGGGGGCGACCGTAGCTGCAAAGGCGGCAGGCGTAGATCGTGCAGCCGGAAAAATTCCGATCACCCTGCGGGATGGCAGTCTGCGAAAGCTCCTGATAAAAGAAAATGCCGCGCTGTATACAGAAAAGCCGGTGTTTTTGGAATTAAACCCAAACACCCTTGGATGCGGGGACGAGGTGCGGGTTATGCTGAGTCTGTACAGTAGAAACGAAAAAATCGGAGAGTATGAGCTTGTGATGGGGCAGAAGCGCTGATGCGAAAAAGGTGCAGGGGCTTCCTTAAACCGGATGCATTTCGGGCGATGCACAGCTGTAGCGAGACGGCATTTTCGGGAGAAGTCTGCACGTCGGGCAGCAAAATTCGTTCGCCGGAAACCGATTGCACTGCCTGTGGGGAAGTGTTAAAATAAAAATAACTGGGCTTTTGAACAAAAAGAACGCGGAAGCGATAAAACGGAGGGCATTATGTACAGAGATCATACCAAAGTCGTAAAAATTGGAAACCGTGTAATCGGAGGCAGCAATCCGATCTTGATTCAGTCGATGACTAACACACCGACCGAGGATGTGGCGGCGACGGTTGCGCAGATTCACAGACTGGAAGAGGTTGGCTGTGAAATTATCCGCTGCACCGTACCGACGCTGGAAGCTGCGAAAGCGATTTCTGAGATCAGAAAGCAGATTTCCATTCCGTTGGTTGCAGACATTCATTTCGATTATAAGATGGCGATCGCCGCGATGGAAAACGGAGCGGATAAAATCCGTATCAATCCCGGAAATATCGGCGGTGCAGACCGTGTAGCGGAAGTAGTGCGTGTTGCAAGGGAACGCAATATTCCGATCCGTGTCGGCGTAAACAGCGGTTCCCTCGAAAAAGATCTTGTAGAAAAATATCATGGCGTAACGGCAGAGGGGATTGTAGAGAGTGCGCTGGATAAGGTGCATATGATCGAAGACCTTGGCTATGACAACCTGGTTATCAGCATCAAGTCCTCCGATGTTATGATGTGCGTGCATGCGCATGAGCTGCTGGCAGGAAAGACACCTTATCCGCTGCATGTCGGCATTACGGAATCCGGTACGGTTCTTTCCGGTAATATCAAGTCTGCGATTGGTCTGGGACTGATTTTAAATCAGGGAATCGGCGATACGATCCGTGTATCCCTGACAGGGGATGTTGTAGAAGAGATCAAATCTGCGAAGCTGATTTTGCGGACGCTGGGACTGCGCAAAGGCGGTATTGAGGTTGTCAGCTGTCCGACCTGCGGACGCACGAAGATCGACCAGATCAGCCTCGCGAATCAGGTAGAAGCGCTGGCAGCGCAGTTCCCGAACCTGGATATCAAGGTTGCAGTCATGGGCTGTGTCGTAAACGGACCCGGAGAAGCAAAGGAAGCGGACCTGGGTATTGCAGGCGGTATCGGGGAAGGTCTGCTGATCAAAAAAGGGCAGATCATCCGCAAGATTCCGGAGGCAGAATTTATTCCGACTCTGCGGTATGAACTGGAGCACTGGAACGAACAGTAATCGTTTTTGGTGTAAAAGTATTTACGAAAATGGAGAGTAAAATGACCAAAGGTTTCATGGAAGTATTTCCGGAGCTTGTTCTGGAACAGGAAGTACGGGCATTGTTTGAAAAAGTAAAGGTAGAACGGGTGACGACCACGCGGCAAAAGGATCTGATCAGGGTGTATATCAGCTGCGGTCGCCTGATCCCCAAAACAGTTATTTTCCGGGTAGAGGAAGAGATTGCAAGGCAGCTGTTTCCGAACTGCAATATCACGATCAAAATTCAGGAAAAATTTCAGCTGTCCGCCCAGTACAACCTAAAGAGCCTGCTGGAAACCTATCAGGAGAGCATTTTACTGGAATTAAAGGAATGCAGCCCGGTGGAATACAGTCTGTTCAAATCAGCCAATATTTCCTTCCCGGATGAGGGGAAGCTGGTGTTGGAAGTGCCGGATACGGTAATCGCGCATGAACGCTGTCCCGAGCTTGTCCGCATTCTGGAAAAAATTTGCTGTGAACGGTGCGGAATCCCGATGGAGGCGGTCGCACATTACTGTCAGCCGAAGGAAAATCCGAGAAAAGCGGAGGAAGAGATTGCACTGGCAAGAAAAGTGGCGATGATTGCCGCGAAAGCGGGTGCTCGTCCGGCTGCGACGGACTATGGCATGAGCCAGGAGCAGTTCGCCAGCGTAATGAGCGGCGGATACAGCACGTCTGGTAACGATGGGCAGCCGCAGTATGCAGGCGGACAGGATGGCACCGCATGCAATGCTGCACAGAACGCAGACAGCAGCGTAGCGCAGTATGGTGCAGCAGGGAACGCAGGGCAAAATGGTGCGATGCCGGGTGACAGGGCAGAAAGCAGTATGCAGGCTGGCGGTATGGATGCCGGCTATGAAGCATACCTTGCGTCCATGGGCGCAGCTGCGCAGGAAGCTCCGTTTGAGGGCGGAACGATGGTTCCTGCGGAGGCAGCGGCAGCAGCGAATCGGATGCGCCCGGATGCACCGGCAGCAGGGCAGAGTGCTCCGGCAATGGGACAGACGGCAGCTTTTGCGGCAGGCACGAACGGTACCGCATCGGCTGGCGGCAGAAATGCGGGCGGACAGAGCAAATACGGCAAAGGCAAATTCAACCGGGAGGGGCGTGGCGATTATCGCCGCGGCGTCAAAAAAAGTGACAATCCGGATGTGCTTTACGGACGGGATTTTGACGAAGAAGCAATCCCGATCGAGGAGATCATCGGTGAGATGGGAGAGGTTGTTATCCGCGGCAAAATCATCGCAATGGATCAGCGTGAAATTCGCAACGAGCGGACAATCCTGATTTTTGACGTGACGGATTTTACTGATACGATGACCATCAAAATTTTTACCTTAAATGAACAGCTGGCAGAGGTAAAGGAGGGGATCAAGCCCGGCGCTTTTGTCAAAATCAAGGGTCTGACGATGGTGGACAAGTTTGACGGCGAGCTGACGGTCGGTTCGATTGTCGGGGTAAAAAAGATTTCGGATTTTACCACGTCGAGAATGGATCATTCCGTGCGCAAGCGTGTGGAACTGCACTGCCACACAAAAATGAGCGATATGGACGGTGTATCCGAGGTAAAGGATATTGTCAAGAGGGCGTATCAGTGGGGACATCCGGCGATCGCAATCACGGATCACGGCGTCGTACAGTCATTTCCGGATGCAAACCATCTGTTGGATGACCTCTGGAAAGCGGAGAAAGAAAAGCGTAAGGCTGCAGGAGACGAAAATCCGGACAGAAATGATTTCTTTAAAGTAATTTATGGATGTGAAGCGTATCTGGTGGATGATTTGAAGGAAATCGTAACCGGAGATAAGGGTCAGGTATTGCGGGATTCCTATGTGGTATTTGATATCGAGACAACCGGCTTTTCGCCGGTTAAAAACCGGATTATCGAGATCGGTGCGGTCAAGGTGGTGGAAGGAAAGATTGTGGACAGGTTTTCCACCTTTGTCAATCCCCGTGTGCCGATTCCGTTTCGAATTGAGCAGCTGACAAGTATTAACGATGAAATGGTCATGGATGCGCCGGGGATTGAAGAAGTGCTGCCAGAGTTCCTGAAATTCTGCGAGGGTACGATTTTTGTCGCCCACAATGCGAATTTCGATATGAGCTTTATTATGGAAAATGCGGCGCAGTTAAATATCGAGCTGCATCCTACCTATGTGGATACAGTCGGCATTGCGCGCGTGCTTTTGCCGCATCAGGCGAAGCATACGCTTGATGCGGTCGCAAAAACGATGGGTGTTTCCCTGGAAAATCATCACCGCGCAGTGGACGATGCGGAAGCAACGGCGGAAATTTTCGTAAAATTTATTCCGCTTCTGGAGCAGCGCAACTGTCACACCCTTGCGGATGTGAACCATTTGGGAGATTCTAGCCCGGATATTGTAAAGAGACTGTTTTCCTACCATGCGATTATCCTTGCGAAAAACGATGTGGGGCGGGTAAATCTGTACCGGCTGGTATCGGAGTCTCATCTGACTTACTTTCATAAGACACCGCGAATTCCGAAGAGCTTGCTGATGAAGTACCGGGAGGGACTGATTCTGGGCAGTGCGTGTGAGGCAGGCGAGTTGTACCGTGCCCTGCTGGATGAAAAGTCGGATGCGGAAATTGCGCGGATCGTGAAATTTTATGATTATCTGGAAATCCAGCCGACCGGCAACAACATGTTCATGATCCATTCCGACAAGATTGAAAATGTCAACTCGGTGGAGGACATTCAGAACATGAACCGAAAAATCGTCAGGCTGGGCGAGCAGTTCAATAAACCGGTTGTAGCAACCTGCGACGTGCATTTTCTGGATCCCGCAGACGAGGTATACCGTCGGATTATCATGGCGGGAAAGGGCTTTAAGGATGCGGACGACCAGGCACCGCTATATCTGCGCACGACGGAAGAAATGCTGGAGGAGTTTCAGTATCTCGGCAGTGAAAAGGCAGAGGAGGTTGTCATTACCAACACCAATCGGATTGCGGATCAGATAGAGACGATTTCTCCGGTGCGCCCGGATAAGTGTCCGCCGGTTATTCCAGACAGCGATAAAACCTTGACGGAAATCTGTTACCGCAAGGCGCATGAGCTTTATGGGGAAGAGCTGCCGCAGATCGTTGTGGACCGTCTGGAAAAGGAACTGAACTCTATTATCAAAAACGGATTCGCCGTAATGTATATCATTGCGCAGAAGCTGGTTTGGAAATCGGTGGAGGACGGCTATCTGGTTGGCTCCAGAGGTTCTGTCGGTTCTTCACTGGTGGCGTTCATGGCGGGGATTACGGAGGTAAATTCCCTGAGCGCCCATTATCGGTGCCCGAAATGCCATTATTACGATTTTGATTCCCCGGAGGTCAAAGCCTTTGCCGGAAACGGCGGCTGCGATATGCCGGATAAAATGTGCCCGGTCTGCGGAGAGCCTCTGATTAAGGACGGTTTCGATATTCCGTTTGAAACGTTCCTTGGATTTAAGGGGGATAAGGAGCCGGATATCGACTTGAACTTTTCCGGCGAATATCAGAGTAAGGCGCATAAATATACGGAAGTTATTTTCGGCGCAGGACAGACGTTCCGTGCCGGTACGATCGGCACACTGGCGGATAAGACGGCGTTTGGTTATGTGAAAAATTATTTTGAAGAGCGCGGAAGCAAGAAGCGAAACTGCGAAATCAACCGGATTGTACAGGGCTGTACGGGCGTGCGCCGAAGCACGGGACAGCATCCCGGCGGTATCGTCGTTTTGCCGGTGGGAGAGGACATCAACTCCTTTACGCCGGTGCAGCATCCCGCAAACGATATGACAACAGATACGGTAACGACCCATTTCGATTACCATTCCATCGACCACAACCTGCTGAAGCTCGATATCCTCGGACACGATGATCCGACGATGATTCGTATGCTGCAGGATCTGACGGGGGTTGACCCGACGAAGATCCCGCTGGACGATCCGCAGGTTATGAGCCTGTTTCAGAATACGTCGGCTCTCGGAATCACACCCGATCAGATTGACGGCTGCCCGGTTGGTTCTCTGGGCATCCCGGAGTTTGGTACAGATTTCGTTATCCAGATGCTTCTGGACACCAAGCCGCAGTGCTTTTCCGACCTGATTCGAATCGCCGGATTAGGACATGGTACGGATGTGTGGCTGGGCAACGCGCAGACGCTGATTCAGGAAGGCAAGGCGACGATTTCCACGGCGATCTGTTGTCGAGATGATATCATGATTTATCTGATCAACATGGGCATGGATCCGAGCCTTTCCTTCACGACGATGGAGAGTGTGCGGAAGGGGAAAGGCTTAAAGCCGGAAATGGAAGAAGCGATGAAGGCGGTCGGTGTGCCGGACTGGTATATCTGGTCGTGTAAAAAGATCAAGTACATGTTCCCGAAAGCCCATGCGGCGGCTTACGTTATGATGGCGTGGCGAATCGCTTACTGTAAGGTAAATTATCCGCTGGCTTATTATGCGGCGTATTTTTCGATTCGTGCATCCGCCTTTTCCTATGAAATCATGTGTCAGGGACAACAGCATCTGGAAGCGGTCATGGCGGATTACAAGAAGCGTTCGGACAGCCTTTCCCAGAAAGAGCAGGCGTCGTTAAAGGATATGAAGCTCGTGCAGGAAATGTATGCGCGCGGCTTTGAATTTTTGCCCATCGATTTGTTTAAAGCACATTCCCGCAATTTCCAGATCATGGACGGTAAAATCATGCCGTCGCTAAACAGCATTGACGGTCTGGGCGAAAAGGCGGCAGACGCCATCGTGGAAGCAGCGAAAAAAGGTCCGTTTTTGAGCAAGGATGATTTTCGGGAACGTTCCAAGGCGAGTAAGACGATTGTGGAGCTTCTGGATACGCTGGGCATTCTTGGGGATCTGCCGGAGTCCAACCAGATCAGTCTGTTTGATTTTATGGTTGGCTGACGGAAGCTGGAAGAATGAAAATGGAAGAATATATCAGAGGAATCCCGTCCGGGCTGCTGACTGCACAGCTTGGGGAGCGGGAAATTCAGGTGGTCGGGATTTCGGAAAACGGATTTGAGTTTCGACTGGAAAAAAAGGCGGCAAGGCAGCTTTTGACAGATGCTGTGCCGGTACAGCACCAGGTTTTGCGAGATGCCGCACCGCCGCAGCACTGCATAATGACACCGTTTTGTAAGGTGTGCTTTTACGATCTGGAGCAGGCACTCTGGCAGGAACTTGTGCTGACAGAGTATGGGCTGGAAAAAGCACCCGCTTTGTCACAGCCAGGGCACAGGGAGAAGCTGTGCGCTGCCTCCTTTTATCAGCTTTATCGGGTTTGCGTAACTTCGCCGGAGTTTCGGATTGCTGTGCAGAAGCTTCTTTTGCAATATACCCGCTACATCCATCTGAAGCTGGAAGAGGATGACGCTAGGCTTGCAGAGGCAACGGTTGGTTATCCGGTGGAATTAGAGGATTGCTTTGCCGACAGCCTGGAAGAGCAGAAACGAAAATGGTTTGCGCAGACGGACTGGGAGGCGGTTTTGCGGCCGTATCCGTCTTACGCGCTGGAGCTGGACAGACCGGAATGGTATGAAACATATTTAAAAGAAAGCCTGTCGGATTTTATGGCAGATTACTGGAAGGAAAACAACGTTGCCAGCGCGTTTTACGCAAAACGCCTGCCGGATCGGATTTACCTTGGAAATCAATTCTGCCGTCTGCTCTTTCCAAAGAAAAAAATACTGTTTGCCCTGCTCGAAAAGGCGCGGAGCGAGGGGCTTGACGTGACAGTTTCGTTTGCATGCCAGCCGGAGGTTAGTTTAAAGGAAGCGGAACAGCTTTTGGAAAGCCTGCGAAGCTGGTGTCAGAAAAACGGATCGATCGAGATCGTCGTCAATGACTGGGGGATAGCGCAGCTTGCAGGCAGATATCCGGAGCAGTTTGAGCTGTGCATGGGAACACTTCTCAATAAACGGAAAAAAGATCCGCGGCTTTCCTATTTAAAAAGCCGCCTGCCGGACAAGGACACCGGACTTTTGGCAGAGAACAGCCTGAATGCAGATTTTTATCAAAAGGCACTGGAAAAAAGCCTTGGATTTGTGCGCTATGAATGGGAAAGCTGTGGGTATCCGCAAAGATTCCCGGAAGGAAAAAACAGCCTGCATCTTCCGTTTTATCAAACGAACACATCGCAATACTGTACCCTTTATGCGCAGTACAGAGAGCACAACAGGGGACGGCAGTATCTACAGACGGAATGTCCCGGATATTGTCAGATGCAAGCGTTTTTATACCCGGAGCATCTGCATATGACAGGAAGATACAATTCGTTGTTCGCGCTGGATCAGACGGGTTTGCGGGCGCTGGAGACGGGCAGTGTGGAAAACGCAGCGTTTGGGAAAGCAGAACAGGAGGTGCAGCCTGACCGCGCGGTGCTGAATCTGCTTTGAGCGCAATGCGCGGCATGGAGGTCACACATGGAACTTACAGCGGGGCTTGGCTCGGTTGACGATTATATCCGATATATCGAAGCGGGAGCGGACGAATGCTTCTGCGGTTACATTCCCTATGCATGGGACAGAAAGTACGGGACGGTTCTGTCCTTAAACCGCAGGGAGGTGCGATGCTGCAGCGTGCAGCTGGGTGCATTTTCGGAGCTGGAAATTCTGGCGGCGATGGTGCGGGCGTATCAAAAGCCCGTGCAGCTGACGTTTAATTCGCTGTACTATCTTCCACAGCAGTATCCGGAAATCGCAGAGATAATTCAAAAATGTATGAAAATTGGTTTTGAGGATTATATTATCGCAGACCCGGCGCTGATTTTATATCTTCGGCAGCAAAAGATCGGCTGTCGGATTTCGTTAAGCGGCGAGGTTGGAGAAATCAACAGCGCGATGACAGGTTTGTTTGAGCAGATGGAAATCAGCAGAATCATCTTTCCAAGGAAGATGCGGCCAGAGGATATGGCGGTTGTGGCGCAGGCATGTGCCAAAAGAAGTCCCGGATTGGAAAACATGAAATATGAAGCGTTTGCATTAAATGAGCTGTGTCAGTTTTCCGGGGCATTCTGCAATTCCCTGCACTGTGACGAGATGGGATATTTATGCCGCGTGCCGTATCGGGTCGGTGTAGGGAAGAGCCAGCGGAAGGACAGCATCCTTATCGATCACAAAGAATGGGACGGTACCGCGTCTTCAAGGGAATATACCTCAGAGGCCAGACAGTGCGGCGGCACATGGGATTCACCGGAATCAGATTTCGATGCTCCAGTCCTGGGCGAAAGTGGCTGTGGGCTGTGTGCGCTCTATGATCTGGGTCAGGCGGGAATTACCCATCTGAAAATTGTAGGCAGAGGAAACCACCCGGACCGGATGGTGGAAGACCTCCGGGCGATGAAGCGTGCGTTGGAGATCCTGGATGCCTCCAAAGACCGGGAAACCTATCAAAAACGGATGAAGCAGGAGTTGTTTTTGAGCGGCTGCAGCAAAAACTGTTACTATCTACCAGCAAATTTATAAAATTTGCAAAAAGCACTTGCATTTTGGAAAAAAGTATTGTATAGTAATCAAGCGTCAGTTAAGTGACACAAAAGAATGGCTAGTTGGTCAAGCGGTTAAGACGTCGCCCTCTCACGGCGAAAACAGGGGTTCGATTCCCCTACTAGCTGTTTGCAGAAACGGATTTCTGCAAAGGATAAAGATTTCCTGAGCTTCAGGAAGAACAGGATAACAGTTATGGTTAGTTGGTCAAGCGGTTAAGACGTCGCCCTCTCACGGCGAAAACAGGGGTTCGATTCCCCTACTAGCTGTTTTCGAGAACCGGAATTCGTAAAGGATTCCGGTTTTTGCGTTACAGCTCCCTCGAAAATTCCTGTGCATAGATTTGTGCTTGCACAAACATCTATGTGTGGGTGAACTGCAACATTTTTGCCGGAACCCCTTGCATTCCAGTCTGGAACATGTTAGAGTAAAGAGGATGATACATGTTACTGGAGCAAGAGTGGGCAAAAACCCACTCTTGTTTGTTATCACAGGTGATAACAAACAAGAGTGTTTTATGCCATGCGGCGGAGTGGAAAGTGTCGCTGACGCGACCCGCCGCAGGCGTGGGAATCCGGCAAGCCGGATTCTATTCCAAGTTTGTTATCGCGACGAGGATGTCGCGGGTGATAACACAGACAACTGAATAAGGAAGGTGAAGGAATGTCAAAAAGAGAGACATACGAAGCGAAGACGGAAGAAATTCTGCTTCCGATCGCGGAGGAAAACGGCGTGGAAATCTACGACGTGGAGTATGTGAAAGAAGGCAGCGACTGGTATCTGCGTGCCTACATCGACAAACCGGACGGCGTCAACATCGGTGACTGCGAGGCAGTAAGCCGCGCGTTGTCCGACAAACTGGATGAAGCCGATTTTATCGAGGACGCCTATATTTTGGAAGTGAGCTCACCGGGGCTGGGCAGGACGCTGAAAAAGGATAAGCATCTGGAAAAGAGCCTGGGCGAAGAAGTGGAAATCAGATTGTATAAGCCGGTGGATAAATGCCGGGAATTTACAGGCGTATTAAAAAGCTACGATGCGGACAGCATTACGATTGATACAGCAGAAAAGGAAAAGACATTTGCCAGAAAAGAGATTGCACTGATCCGTCTGGCGCTGGATTTTTAAACAGACGACAAAGCAGCGGAATGGAGGATGAAATGAATAAGGAATTAAAGGAAGCGTTGGATGTACTGGAGAAAGAGAAAGAGATCAGCAAAGAGACTCTGTTCGAAGCGATCGAAAACTCTCTGCTCACAGCCTGCAAACAGCATTTCGGCAAAGCGGATAATGTAAAGGTGGAAATCGACCGGGATACCTGTGATTTTCTCTGCTATGCGGAGAAAGAGGTTGTTCCGACACAGGACGACGTGGAGGATGAATGCCTGCAGATCGCCCTGGAGGATGCAAAGCAGATTTCCCACAGAGCGCAGGTTGGAGACATAATCCATGTGGAGATTAAGTCTAAAGAATTCGGTCGTATTGCAACACAGAATGCGAAAAATGTCATTCTGCAGAAGATCCGGGAAGAAGAGAGAAGCGTTGTATACAATCAGTATTTCGAAAAGGAAAAAGACGTCGTAACCGGCGTTGTACAGCGTTATCTGGGCCGCAACATCAGCATCAACCTGGGCAAGGCGGACGCAATCTTAAACGAGAGTGAGCAGGTAAAGGGCGAAGTGTTCAAGCCGACCGAGAGAATTAAGGTTTATATTCTTGAAGTAAAGAACACTCCCAAGGGACCTCGTATTTTAGTCAGCCGTACCCATCCGGAGCTTGTAAAACGTCTGTTTGAAGAAGAAGTAACAGAAATCCGCGACGGCGTTGTAGAGATCAAGAGCATCGCCCGTGAGGCTGGCAGCCGTACCAAGATCGCAGTATGGTCGAACAATCCGAACGTAGACGCAGTCGGCGCCTGTGTCGGTATGAACGGTTCCCGTGTCAATGCGATCGTAGATGAGCTGCGCGGTGAAAAGATCGATATCGTAAACTGGGATGAAAACCCCGGCAACCTGATCCAGAACGCGCTGTCCCCTGCAAAGATCGTTGCAGTATTTGCAGATCCCGACGAGCGCACCGCAAAGGTAGTCGTACCGGATTATCAGCTGTCCCTGGCGATTGGCAAAGAAGGACAGAACGCACGCCTGGCAGCGCGTCTGACCGGCTACAAGATCGATATCAAGAGCGAGACACAGGCAAAGGATGCTCCTGGTTTCCGTTACGAGGATTATCTGGATGACGGATATGACGACGAGGAAGAAGAGTACGAGGACGATTACGAAGAAGGCGCTGAGGAAGCACTGGAAGATACACAAGAGCCTGCAGCAGCCGAGGAAGACGGCGAGGGCAGCGATGAATAAAAAGATCCCCATGAGACAGTGCGTGGGCTGCGGCGAAATGAAAAACAAGCGCGAAATGATGCGCGTGCTCAAGACGCCGGAGGGACCGATCGTGCTGGATGCGACGGGAAGGAAGAACGGACGCGGTGCCTATCTGTGCAAAAGTCTGGACTGCCTGAAAAAGGCGAGAAAGAACCGCGGACTGGAGCGTTCCTTCCAGATGAGTATTCCGGATGAGGTTTACGACAGCCTGGAAAAGGAGTTTGGTGAGAGTGAAACCGAATAAGGTATTTTCCCTGCTGGGGCTTGCGACGAGAGCAGGACGGACGGCAAGCGGGGAGTTCATGACAGAAAAATCTGTCAAGAACAAAACCGCAGCGCTGGTGATCGTCGGCACAGACGCTTCAGCGAATACAAAGAAAAATTTCCGGGACATGTGCAGCTTTTATCATGTACCGTATTATGAATACGGGACGAAGGAAGAGCTGGGACATGCGATGGGAAAAGAAATGCGTGCATCCCTGGCGGTAACAGACGCCGGGTTTGCCAAAACCTTAAACCGGTATCTGGAAACGGAAATGAAGGAGACGGAGGGAAATGAATGGCAAAAATAAAGGTGCACGAGCTCGCAAAGGAGCTTGAAATAAAGAGCAAAGACGTCATTACCTTTTTACAGGAAAAGGGCGTGGACGTTAAAGCAGCGCAGAGCTCAATCGAGGGCGATGCGGTAGAATGGGTAAAAAAGAAGTTCGCAGCTGCAAATAAGGAGCCGTCCGATCAAAAGGACAGCAGCAGGATAGGGCAGGCAGCGCAGACAGAAAGGAAGGCGCAGGTGGAGAAAGCGGAAACGGCAGAAAAGACGACGCAGACTGCGGCAGTACAGGCTGAGGGCCGGGAGGAACAGACAACGGATAAACAGGATATGAACAAAGAAGTTGCAGGACAGGACAGTCAGGCAAAGGCACATAAAAAAGCAAAGACGATCATTGTAGTGAACAATCCCCAGAATAGTCGGATGAAGAACGGCAATTCCGGAAACAATGACAGAAGAAATAATAATGGAAACGGTGCAAAAAATGACGGGCGCAGAAATGATGGAAACAGAGGAAGCCAGAACCGTCAGGGTAACAGAAACAACAATGGCATGCGTATGGAAAGCAGACCGCTGATCAAGCCCCTGACCAAGCCTTCCCAGCCCGTTATGCCGGATGAGAAGCTTTTGAGCAGAGAGCGTGCGGCCAAGGAAGCGGCAGCAAAGGCTGCAGCAGAAGCAGAACGTGCAGCAAAGGCAGCTGAAATCGAAGCACAGAAAAAAGAAGAGGCTGCGGCAAAGGAACGTCTGGAGAAGAGCATGGAACGCCCTCAGAGAACCGAGCAGCGCGACAACCGCACTGAAAGAACAGACCGCACCGAAAGAACAGATCGTTCCGATAACAGAAATTCCGGAAACAGAAACGGAGACAGACCCGGTTACAACCGTGACAACAGAAACGGTGACAGACCTGGCTACAACCGCGACAACAGAAATGGAGACAGACCTGGCTACAACCGTGACAACAGAAACGGAGACAGACCCGGTTACAACCGTGATAACAGAAACGGTGACAGAAACCAGTCTGCCCGCAGAGATGGTCAGGGTCAGGAAAGGACATCCGGTTATGGAGCAAGAAGAGACCAGAACCGTCCGGGTAATAACGGCGGTGCAAGAGATAATCAGGGCTATAATCGCCCTGCAGGCGGTGGCCGCCCTGGTGCGGGCAATAACCGTCCTGGTTCAAATGGCGGACGCCCTCAGAACGGCGATGGACGGCAGGACAATCGATTCCGCAAGCCGGCAGCAGGCAAAGGCTTTGCAGCAGAAGCTCCGGCAAAGGATACGGAAAAGCGCAGAGACGATCGCCGTCTTAACCAGCAGGAGCGCGACAAGAAATCGAGAAGAGACGCGATTTACGAAGAAGACGGCGCAGCAGCACTGAAAAATGCAAAGAAGGCAGGCCGCTTTATCAAGCCCGAACCCAAGCCGGTTGAACCGGAAGAAACCATTAAGGTAATCACCGTCGGCGATAACATCACGATCAAAGAGCTGGCGGAAAAGATGAAGATGCAGCCTGCAGCCATCATCAAGAAGCTGTTCCTGGAGGGCAAGATTGTAACTGTGAACCAGGAAATCTCCTATGAAGACGCGGAAAACATCGCAATCGACTACGACATCATCTGCGAGAAGGAAGTCAAGGTTGACGTCATTGAAGAGCTGTTAAAAGAGGATGAGGAAGCAGACGAGGATATGGTTTCCAGACCGCCTGTCATCTGTGTTATGGGTCACGTTGACCACGGTAAAACCTCTTTGCTGGATGCGATCCGTAAGACGAACGTAACAGACCGCGAGGCAGGAGGCATCACGCAGCATATCGGTGCGTACACCGTACAGATCAATGGTCAGGCGATTACCTTCCTGGATACACCCGGACATGAAGCGTTCACTGCAATGCGTATGCGCGGCGCGAATGCGACCGATATTGCAGTTTTGGTTGTTGCGGCAGACGACGGCGTAATGCCCCAGACGGTAGAAGCAATCAACCATGCAAAAGCTGCCGGAATTGAAATTATCGTTGCAGTCAACAAGATCGATAAGCCCAATGCAAACGTGGACCGCGTAAAGCAGGAGCTGACTGAGTACGAACTGGTTGCAGAAGACTGGGGCGGCAGTACGGTATTTGTACCGGTATCCGCAAAGACCGGCGAAGGGATCCAGCAGCTGCTGGAGATGATCCTTCTGACTGCTGAGGTGATGGAATTAAAGGCAAATCCGAACCGTATGGCGAGAGGCATTGTGCTGGAGGCTCAGCTGGATAAGGGACGCGGCCCTGTGGCAAGCGTGCTGGTTCAGAAGGGTACGCTGCATGTCGGCGATTTCGTTTCCGCAGGTTCTTCGAGCGGTAAGGTCCGCGCGATGGTAGACGACAAGGGACGCCGTGTCAAAGAAGCCGGTCCGTCCATGCCTGTCGAAATCCTCGGTCTGTCCGACGTGCCGGAAGCAGGCGACGTATTCCTGGCACATGAAAGCGATAAGGAAGCAAAATCTTACGCAGAGGCATTTATCGAGCAGAACAAGGAAAAGAAACTGGAAGAGACCAAATCCAGAATGTCCCTGGACGATCTGTTCAACCAGATTCAGGAAGACAATTTAAAGGAATTGAACCTGATTGTCAAAGCGGATGTACAGGGCAGCGTGGAAGCAGTCAAGCAGAGCCTGACGAAGCTTTCCAACGAGGAAATCGTTGTCAAATGTATCCACGGCGGCGTAGGCGCGATCAACGAGTCCGACGTTACGCTGGCGAGCGCTTCCAACGCGATTATCATCGGCTTCAACGTGCGTCCGGATGCGACAGCAAAGGCGACTGCGGAGACGGAAGGGGTAGATATCCGTCTGTATAAGGTTATTTACCAGGCGATCGAAGACGTGGAAGCTGCCATGAAGGGTATGCTGGATCCCGTTTACGAAGAAAAGATCATCGGCCATGCCGAGGTACGTCAGATCTTCAAGGCATCCGCAATCGGAAATATCGCCGGTTCCTATGTCCTGGACGGCGTATTTACCAGAGGCTGTAAGGTGCGTATTACCAGAGAAGGTGAGCTGATCTACGAAGGCGCGCTGGCATCCTTAAAACGTTTCAAGGACGATGTGAAGGAAGTAAAAGCCGGATTCGAGTGCGGCCTTGTATTCGAAGGCTTTGACAAGATGAAGGAGTTTGACGTAGTAGAAGCCTATATAATGGTAGAAGTGCCGAGATAGGCTTTCAGAAGGGGGAATCTGTCAGGATTTCCCCGCAATATAGGAGCATTCATGAGAAAGAACAGTGTAAAAAACAGCAGGATTAACGGCGAGGTGCAGCGTGTTCTGGCAGAAGTGATCCGGGGAGAAATCAAAGATCCCCGGATTGCGCCTATGACGAGTGTTGTGGATGTCGAGGTTGCACCGGACTTAAAAACCTGCCGTGCATATATCAGCGTTCTGGGCAGCGAGGAAGAGGCTGCCGCAACGCTGGAGGGATTAAAGAGCGCAGAGGGTTTTATCCGCGGACGTCTTGCAAAGGAAATCAATCTGCGCAATACACCCGAGATTCATTTTATTATGGATCAGTCCATTGCGTATGGTGTCAACATGTCGCATAAGATCGACATGGTAATGGCAGACCAGCGCGCCAAAAAAGGAGAGGAAGAGGATGCGTAAAATCCTGGAAGAGCTGGGAAGCAGGGATACAATCGCCATCGGCGGACATGTACGTCCGGACGGCGACTGTGTCGGCTCCTGTATGGGCATGTACCTGTATCTGAAAAAAGCGCTGCCGGATGCACAGATTGATGTGTATCTGGAAAAGCCTGCAGATATTTTTGACTGCATTCATGGAATCGAAGCTGTCCGTACAGACTGCAGCAAGGATTGCGTCTATGACGTTTTCATCGTTCTGGATACCTCAAAGGAACGGCTCGGGGATGCGGAAAAGTATTTCCGGACCGCGAAAAAGACGATCAATGTGGATCATCATATCAGCAATGCGTCCGGCTGTGGCGATGTTAATTACTGCAAACCGGCTGCAAGCTCCGCTTCCGAGCTCGTCTATGAGCTTCTGGAGGAAAAGTATATGGATGCAGAGATTGCAAAGGCACTGTATCTTGGCATCGTGCACGACACCGGTGTATTCCAGTATTCGAATACGACGCCGGATACACTGCGTATCGCTGCAAATCTGCTGGCATACGGATTCGATTTTTCAAAGCTGATCGATGAGACGTTTTTTGAAAAGACCTATGTGCAGAATCAGGTGCTGGGGCGCGCACTTTTGGAGAGCATCCGGTTTATGGACGGCAGGTGTATTTTCAGTTCCATCGATTTAAAGACGATGGAGTTTTACAAGGTTGTGCCCAAGGATCTGGATGGCATTGTGAGCCAGCTGCGCATCACGAAAGGCGTGGAGTGTGCGATCTTTTTGTATCAGACGAAGACACTCGAATATAAAGTCAGCCTCCGCTCGAACGGAAAGGTGGACGTGGCGGCGATCGCGTCCTATTTCGGGGGCGGCGGCCATGTCAGGGCAGCAGGATGCACCATGCAGGGAACCGTGCATGACTGCGTCAACAATCTGTCGGAGCAGATTGAAAAGCAGCTGATAAAAGCAGAATAACAAAGGAGAATACATGAACGGAATTCTCAATGTATACAAAGAGCCGGGCTTTACCTCCCACGATGTGGTTGCGAAGCTGCGCGGCATCTGCAAACAGAAAAAAATCGGCCATACAGGTACCCTGGACCCGGAAGCGTCCGGGGTACTGCCCGTCTGTCTGGGAAATGCGACGAAGCTGTGCGACCTTTTAACAGACAAAGATAAAGAATACCGGGCGGTTCTGCTGCTCGGCGTGGAGACGGACACACAGGATACGACGGGACAGATTCTGGCAGAAAAGGAAGTAAATGCAGGCGAGGAGGATGTGCGCAGCGCGATCCTTTCGTTTGTCGGTCCGTATGACCAGATTCCGCCGATGTATTCGGCGTTAAAGGTCAATGGTCAGAAGCTGTGTGACCTCGCCAGAAAAGGACAGGTTGTAGAGAGAAAGAGCAGGCGGATTACGATCCATTCGATCGAAATCGAGGACATTTCACTGCCTCGCGTGACGATGCGCGTGGCGTGCTCCCGCGGCACTTATATCCGGACGCTCTGTCACGATATCGGACAGAAGCTGGGCTGCGGCGGAGCGATGGAGCGGCTGGAACGGACACGCTCCGGCAATTTCAAAGCTGAGGATGCCTATCGGCTTTCCGAGCTGGAAGTGTTTGCAAAAGAAGGCAGCCTGGAAGAAAAGCTTCTTCCGGTGGAGTGCGTGTTTGAACAACTGGATGCATATCAGGTGCAGGGCGACGGACAGAAGCTTTTAGAAAACGGCAACTGGCTTTATGCAGATTTGGTGATACCTTATAAGAAAGAAAAAACGGCGGCAGCATGTGAAAGAGGTACGTTTGCACCCGAACAGCAGCTGCGCATTTATGATACAGACGGGCAGTTTACGGGGGTTTATGCCTGGAAACAGGAAGAAAAGCGCTTAAAGCCCGTGAAAATGTTTTTGGGAAAGGAACAATAGGAAGAAATGCAGATCATTTCCGGAACGACAGATTTTTTGCTGCAGGGGGCGTCCGCAGTAGCAATTGGCAAATTCGACGGGATGCACCGCGGGCACAAGGCGCTGCTTTCCGAAATACTGGAAGCAAAAAAGCGCGGACTGCAGGCGGTCGTATTTACATTCGATCCGCCTCCGGCTGTTCTTTTTTCCGGAAAAGCAGTCAAAGGACTGACGACGCGGGAAGAAAAGAGACGGCTGTTTCGACAGATCGGAATCGATGTGCTGATCGAGTTTCCCCTGACTTTTCAGACTGCGGCGATTTCTCCGGAGGATTTTTTGCGTGTGATCGTGCAGGAACAGATCGGGGCAAAGCTCGTGGCTGCGGGAACAGATTTGTCCTTTGGCGACCGGGGCTTAGGGGACTGCAAGCTGTTAAAGGCGCGCGCAGAAGCGTATGGCTACGAGGTAAAGATTATCGACAAGGTGCTTGAGGACGGGGAAGAGATCAGTTCGACCCGTGTCCGTCAGGCAGTGGAAGCAGGAAAGATGCAAGAGGCAGCAAGACTGCTCGGCGCGCCCTATGCGGTGATGGGAACGGTTGTGCACGGCAGACAGTTAGGGCGTACAATAGGATTTCCTACCGTCAACCTGATGCCTCCTGCAGACAAGCTTTTGCCGCCAAACGGCGTGTACCGCTCGGAGGTGGAATGCAGCAGTGGTGTTTTTAAAGGGCTAACCAATGTCGGCGTCAAACCGACTGTGGAGCATGGCGACCACCCGCCGATGAGCGTGGAAACCTATATTTATGATTTTTCAGAGGATATTTACGACAGCTTTATCACGGTGCGGCTGTTGACCTTTGAGCGCCCGGAACAAAAATTTGCTGACGTGGAGGAATTAAAGGAGCAGCTGCAGAGGGATATCGTAGCGGGCGCGCGGTAAAGCTGGAGCAGCACGCCTGGCGCTGCCGAGCAATAGTGTCGGCGCGCAGATGCAGACGTTTTTGCACCTGCGCCGTCAGAATACGAAGGAGGATTTGAATGCAGATTTGGAAAAAACTTGGACTGACTGTTGTGTTCTGTGTGTTGTCTGCGGGGATGACAGTGAATGCAGGTTTTACGGGGAGCAACGTTCACTCCGCAGGGCAGTCTATGGGCGTCGGCGGGCTTCTGGAGGAATCCATGGATCCGGAAGCGTGCCTTGAGGCGGCGCAGAATGCCAAAGAGACGCGCAAAAAGATTTACGGCTATGAAAATCTTGGCGTTGCGAGGGTCAATGACTATCTGAATATCCGTAAAGATCCGTCTGAAAACGGGGAGCTGGTGGGTAAGCTTCCAAAAAACGGCGGCGCGGACGTGCTTTCCGAAGAAAATGGCTGGTATAAGATCAAATCCGGTAAAGTGACGGGGTATGTCAGGGCGGACTATATGGTGACCGGAGAGGAAGCAAGAAATCTTGCGGACAAAGAGGCGACGAACATGGCGGTCTGCAATTCCGGAGGCTTACGCGTGCGGGAAGAGGGAAGTCTGGATGCGCCGGTCATTACACTGGTAGCGGAGGGAGAAGAGCTTGAGGTTGTGGACATTCAGGACGATTGGGTTAAGATCATGCTGGATGATGAAGCAGCGTATGTTTCCGCAGATTATGTGGATATCGCAAAGAAGCTGGAAAAAGCGGTCAGCCTGACAGAATTGAAATACGGTCAGGGCGTTTCTGACATCCGGGTCGATCTCGTCAACTACGCGAAGCAGTTTCTTGGAAACCCTTACGTCTGGGGCGGTACGAGCCTGACAAAGGGTGCGGACTGCTCGGGCTTTGTCCTGAGCATTATGAAGAAATATGGTGTGAGCCTGCCGCATCATTCCGGAAGCCAGGCACAGTGCGGCAAGAAGGTCAGCCTTTCGGAAGCACAGCCGGGCGATCTGGTATTTTATGCGAAAAATGGCAAAATCAACCACGTCGCAATCTATATCGGCGGCGGACAGGTTATCCACGCCAGCAACCCCAGAACGGGCATTAAAATTTCAAACGTATCCTATCGGACACCTTACTCCGTCAGACGGGTGCTGTCGTAAAAAGGGGCTGTTTTGTGGCAGCGTGATACAGTCACAATCTGAATAAATTCCGGAAAATAGTATTTACAGCCCCATTTTTTTATGATATAGTCATTAGGTATGAATTCAGCCGGTGCTCAGGCTTGGGACACTCCGACCCATATCTTAGTACCAGGCGGTTAACATTTAAAGGAGGATTTACCCATGATTTCCAAAGAGAAGAAAACAGCAATCATCAAAGAGTATGCAAGAACCGAAGGCGACACAGGTTCACCGGAAGTTCAGGTTGCAGTCCTGACAGCAAGAATCCAGGAGCTGACCGAGCACTTAAAGAGCAACCCGAAGGATCATCATTCCAGACGTGGTCTGCTGCAGATGGTAGGTCAGAGACGTGGTCTGCTGGACTATCTGAAGAAGAATGACATCGAGAGATATCGTTCCCTGATCGAGAGACTGGGCATCAGAAAGTAAGACTTGGAGACAGGGCGGAAGCCGTACAGCTTTCTGCCCTGTTTTTCGTGCGATATGCTGCAGCTGCAAAAGAACCCGATGGCACAAAGGTGTTTTGCCGGGGCTGTTGCAAGCAGACAGGGTGTTGCACACGATGCAAAAAGCGGATACCGGAGCAATTCCGAGACCACTGACAAGCGCATTGAAGCCAGTGTGTTTTTCAGTAGTTTCGGCAGCTTTGTCTTTCGCTTTTTCCATCATCCGAAGCGTTTTCGGAACAATTTCCAACAACAAGGTAAAAGAAAAGGAGAGACAGAATGTACAAGACATTTTCCATGGAACTGGCCGGACGTACGTTAAGCGTAGACGTAGGCCGTGTAGCGGCACAGGCAAATGGCGCTGCATTTATGCACTATGGCGAGACAACCGTGCTTTCCACTGCAACTGCAAGTGAGAAGCCCAGAGAGGGAATCGATTTCTTCCCCCTGTCCGTTGAATTTGAAGAGAAGCTGTATGCGGTAGGCAAAATCCCCGGCGGTTTCAACAAGAGAGAAGGCAAGGCGAGCGAGAACTCCGTTCTGACCAGCCGTGTTATCGACCGTCCGATGCGTCCTCTGTTCCCGAAGGATTACAGAAACGACGTTACCTTAAATAACCTGGTTCTGTCCGTAGATCCCGAGTGTCGTCCTGAGCTGGTGGCAATGATCGGTTCTGCGATTGCAACCTGCATTTCCGATATTCCGTTTGCCGGTCCCTGCGCAATGACACAGGTTGGCATGATCGACGGGGAGTTTATTATCAACCCTACTCAGGAACAGTGGAAAAAGGGCGATTTGCAGCTGACTGTCGCTTCCACAAGCGAAAAGGTTATCATGATCGAGGCCGGTGCAAACGAAGTTCCGGAAGCTGTCATGATCGATGCAATCTACAAAGCCCATGATGTAAACCAGACCCTGATTGAGTTCATCAACAAGATCGTTGCAGAAGTAGGCAAGCCGAAGCATTCCTACACCAGCTGCGCAGTTCCGCAGGAGCTGTTCGATGCGATGAAAGAGATCGTTCCTCCCGAAGAGATGGAACAGGCAGTCTTTACCGATGTAAAGCAGGTTCGTGAGGAGAATATCCGTCAGATTACAGCACGTCTGGAAGAGGCTTTTGCTGATAGAGAAGAATGGCTGGCTGTTTTAGGTGAGGCTGTTTATCAGTACCAGAAAAAGACCGTCCGCAAGATGATCTTAAAGGACCACAAGCGTCCTGACGGCCGTGCAATCACACAGATCCGTCCTCTGGCTGCAGAAGTAGATATCATTCCGAGAGTACACGGTTCCGCAATGTTTACCCGTGGACAGACTCAGATCTGCAACATCTGTACGCTGGCTCCTCTGTCTGAGGTTCAGAAGCTGGATGGCCTGGATGAAAACGAAGTATCGAAGCGTTACATGCATCATTATAACTTCCCGTCCTACTCTGTAGGCGAGACAAAGCCCTCCAGAGGTCCCGGACGTCGTGAAATCGGTCATGGTGCACTGGCTGAGAAGGCTCTGTGCCCGGTAATTCCTTCGGAAGAGGAATTCCCTTATGCAATCCGTACCGTATCCGAGACCTTCGAATCCAACGGTTCTACCTCCCAGGCTTCTGTCTGTGCATCTACACTGTCGCTGATGGCAGCGGGCGTTCCGATCAAGAAGCAGGTTGCTGGTATTTCCTGTGGTCTGGTTACCGGCGATACCGATGATGATTATATCGTCCTGACCGATATCCAGGGCCTGGAAGACTTCTTCGGCGATATGGACTTCAAGGTAGCAGGTACCCATGACGGTATCACCGCAATTCAGATGGATATCAAGATCCACGGCCTGACAAGACCGATTGTAGAAGAGGCGATTGCAAGAACCAAAGAAGCAAGAGAATATATCATCAACGAGATCATGACTCCCTGCATCGCACATCCGAGAGCAGAGGTTGGTAAATATGCACCGAAGATCATTTCCATCAAGATCGATCCTGAGAAGATCGGTGATGTTGTTGGTCAGAGAGGCAAGACCATTAACGAGATCATTGCCCGCACCGGTGTAAAGATCGATATCACAGATGACGGCAGCGTTTCCGTATGCGGTACTGATAAGGAAATGATGGACAAAGCCATCGAGATGATCAAAATCATCACCACCGAGTTCCAGGCTGGACAGATCTTCAAGGGCAAGGTTGTCAGCATCAAGGAGTTCGGCGCATTCATTGAGTTCGCACCTGGCAAGGAAGGCATGGTTCACATCTCCAAGATCGCAAAAGAGCGCATCGACCGCGTGGAAGATGTCCTGACTCTGGGCGACCAGGTTACCGTTGTCTGCCTCGGCAAGGACAAGATGGGCAGAATGAGCTTCTCCATGAAGGACGTTGCTCAGGTTTGAGAAAACGGACCGCAGATGAGCAGGCGAGGCACTTCGAAGCCTGAACACGAAGCACAGTAAAAAAACGCTGGTTTCAGCGTTGAAAAATAGGAAGAAAAAGGCTCCTGCCTGCAGTATTGTGCTGCGGGCGGGAGCCTTTTTTCATTTCATAGGAAAATGCGTCCTATGAAATAAAAACGCTCCGCTTAGGATGCGCACCCGTGCGACGCTCAGATTGCTTCCAGCAGGAGCGCGTGGGCGATGCCTGGGACGCTCTGCCCCTCGTTGTAGCTCGTTTTGGAAAGCAGCGCGCCGGTGGGGACGAATAGAATCCGCTTCCACTTTTTTTCGGAAAGCTGCTTTAACAAAAATGCGGACAGAACGGAAGCGCTGCAGCCGCAGCCGGAGCCGCCCGCGTGCGTGTCCTGCTTTTTGCAGTCGTAAATTTCAATGCCGCAGTCCATGTGGCGCTCCCCAAGGTCGATACCGGAGGTCTGTAAAAGGTCTAAGAGGACGCGCTGTCCGACTTTTCCGAGATCACCGGTTACAATTTTGTCATAATCGTCCGGTGAAGTGCCGAAATCTTCGAAATGCTGCCGGATGGTGTCCGCGGCGGCGGGAGCCATGCAGGCGCCCATGTTCATGGAATCCCGCAGACCGTAATCGATAATTTTTCCGGGAGTAAGGCCTGTGATCATCGCGCGATCATGCCCAGAGGGAGCGTTTGCGAGGATGAACGCACCGCTTCCGGTCACAGTCCAGGAGGCGGAAAGCGGTCGCTGATTGCCGTAGCCGAGCGGAAAACGGAATTCCTTTTCTGCGCTGGCGAAATGGCTGCTTGTGACGCAGGCGGCAAAATCCGCAAAGCTGCCGGAAACGGCGAGGCTCGCGAGTGTGAGGGACAGCCCGCAGGTGGAGCAGGCGCCGTAGAGCCCGAAAAGCGGGCGTTCATACTGCATCAGCCCAAAGCTTGTGGCGATACTCTGTCCGAGCAGGTCACCTGCAAAAAGATATCGGATATCCGTAGAATGCAGTCCAGCCTTTTGGAGCGCCAGATGCAGGGCGTCGCGCTGCAGACTGCTTTCCGCATCCTCCCAGGTATCGCAGCCAAACAGGTCGTCTTCTCCTGCAAAGTCAAACAGCTCCCCGAGCGGTCCCTGCTTTTCTCGGCTGCCGACGACAGAGGCGCTGGAGCGGATATAGACCGGGACAGGAAGACGGATGCTCTGCCTGCCGCAGGCAAACAGTGCTGCAGGGCGGGAACAGAAAGAAGTTTCAGTCGTTTTATTCATGGTAATTTTCTAATCTCCCTTTCGAAAACGTTTCTGAGAACAGTATTGGTTCATTTATGAATTTCATACCAAAAAAGAACTGTACAAACCGGAAAACCTACTATACAATAAGGGCTGATTAGATGCCGGGATGCGTAGGTGAAAAAATCCGTAAGGCATCTTTTGATACCTTATAACAGGAGCAAAAGAAGATGGCAAAGGACAGGACAAAAGATTTGACCCGGGGAACTCCCTGGAAGGTGATTGCCGGGTTTTCACTGCCGGTAATCGGCGGAAATCTGTTCCAGCTGTTCTATACACTGGCAGACAGTATGATTGTCGGAAGGACGCTGGGGGCGGATGCGCTGGCTGCGGTCGGGGCGACGGCGACGATCGTATATTTTGTGCTGTGCTTCATTCAGGGACTGACCGGCGGATGTGGAATTTTACTGGGACAGGCATTCGGCGCGGGAAATGAAAAGCAGGTACGCGAATCCGTATCGGCGTCTGTATGGATCAGCGCGCTGTTTACAATCGTATTGACGGTTCTGTGCTGTAGCATGGTGCATCCGATTCTGCGGATGTTAAACACGCCGGTGGATATTTACGACCGGACGTATACCTACCTGTTTATTATCTTTCTGGGAAACGGCGCTACGGTCTTTTATAATATGATTTCCAATATTCTGCGCGCGTTGGGAGATTCCCGGACACCGCTGTATTTTCTGATTTTTTCTTCGCTGTTAAATGTTGTGCTGGACGTGGTATTTATCGTTCCGTTCGACATGGACGTGGCGGGAGCTGCATGGGCGACCGTGCTGGCGCAGGCAATTTCCGCGGCATTGTGCATTGTGTTTGCGCTGAAACGTTTTACAATCCTGCATCTTTCTGCGAGAGAATGGCGGTTTTCTGCAGAGACGGCATGGCGTCATTTAAAAGTCGGATTCCCGATGGGATTCCAGATGTCCGTCATGTGTATCGGTCAGCTTGCGATGCAGGCGGCGGTCAACCGGATCGGTACGAGTGCGATTGCAGGCTATACGGCGGCAAACAAGGTGGATCAGCTCTCCGTTTTAGTGGATAACGCGGTCGGAATCGGCATCGCCAACTATGTTGCGCAAAACTATGGTGCAGGCAAAATGGACCGGATCAAAAAAGGCGTATGGCATTGCTTTTTAATGCTGACGGCGATGAATTTTGCGATGGGAGCGCTGCTTTTACTGGGACAGAGCTTCGTTGTCCCGATGTTTGTCACAAACCCGACGGCGGAAATCATGCAGTATTCCAAAGATTATCTGTTTACGGTTGTGCCGTTTTATTTCTTTCTGGGGGCGCTGCTTGTTTACCGCACCGCGATCCAGAGCGTGGGCAATACCTGGGCACCGTTTGCAGCCTGTGTGATTGAGCTGGCTGCGAGAATTCTGTGTGCGTCTGTGTTGTCCGTTCCGTTTGGCTACCGTGCCGTCTGCTTTGCAACTCCATTTGCATGGCTGACCGCCCTTTCCTTACTGATTCCGGTTTATATCGTCCTGATCCGGAAGCTGGACGGTGGACAAAGCACCCAAACAAAAAACTGAACAGGAGGTATCAATGCAGAAAGCAATATTAGTAGGGGTTAATCTAAACGAAAATCTGGATTTTGACCATTCGATGGAGGAGCTGGAAAACCTTGCGGAGGCGTGTGAGATCGAAGCAGCGGCGCAGGTTGTGCAGAATCTTCCGATGGTCAATAATGCCTTTTATATCGGGACAGGAAAGGTGGAAGAGGTCAAAAATCTGGTTTCCATGCTGGATGCAGACTGCGTGATTTTTGACAACTCCCTGACACCGTCCCAACAGAGAAACCTGCAGAATCAGCTGGAGGTTCCGGTCTGGGATCGGACGAACCTGATTCTGGAAATTTTTGACAGGCGCGCTCGGACAAAAGAAGCCCGTCTGCAGGTCGAAAGTGCGAATCTGCAGTATCTTCTGCCGCGTCTGGTCGGAATGCGGGATGCGCTTTCCAGACAGGGCGGCGGCGCCGGAGCGGGCGGCGGTGCCGGTGCCGGCGGTGGTCTTTCCAACAAGGGTGCCGGTGAAAAGAAGCTGGAGCTCGACCGCAGAAGGATTGAAAAGCGTATCAGCGAGCTGAACCGGGAATTAAAGGTCATGGAAAAGGACCGGGAGACACAGCGCAAGCGCCGGAAAGAAAGCGAACTGCCGTCGGTGGCTCTGGTAGGCTATACAAACGCGGGTAAGTCGACGCTGATGAATAAAATGTTGGACATCTGGATGGGCGACACGGAGAAAAAGGTTCTGGAAAAGGATATGCTGTTCGCCACGCTGGATACGACGGTGCGCAGAATCAGCCCCGGAGACAACCGTGATTTTCTGCTGTCGGATACGGTAGGGTTTATCAGCCAGCTGCCGCATACGCTGGTCAAGGCATTCCGCTCCACGCTGGAAGAAGCATGCACGGCAGATCTGCTGCTGCAGGTGGTGGATTTTTCCGATCCGCATCACCGGGAGCAGATGGAGGTGACGCAGGAGACATTAAAAGAACTGCAGGCGGGACAGATTCCCTGTCTGTATGTGATGAATAAAGCCGATCTCGTGATGGAAGAAAGCGAGCTTCCCAAAGTTTCAGGCGATCGGATTTATCTGTCTGCGAAGCAAGGAATTGGGCTTGCCGAATTGCTGGAGCTGATTCAGAAGAAGCTGTTTGGCGATTACCGGGAATGCACGTTTTTGATTCCGTATACGGATGGTGCGGCGGTTTCGAGGCTGCAGGAGCAGGCGCTTGTGCGCAGCATTTCCTATGAGGCAGACGGCGTGCTGATTTCCGTGTCGTGTAAAGAAAGCGACGCCGGGCGGCATGCAGCGTATGCGGTAAGTACCTCGGACGATGCAGAAACAGCGTCTGAAAGGAAAGGCATGTAGGGTTGGCGGCTGACAGCTTATGACATGAGGCTTGTGCGGGGAAAAAGTGTGCAGCCATTGTGTTTCGAAAGCAGGCTTGCACAGAAAGAAGGCGAAGTATGGGTGTCAGAATGATGGAGTTTAAAATGGAGCGTCCAGGCCTGTTAAAAGAGGGCGACCATGTGACCGTGACGGAGGGCGTACTTCCGAGCAATTATTATTATACGATCGATCCGTCCCTTGCGATGTCGGGCAATTATCCGTTTCGGGAGCGTTTGCTCGCGAGGGAGGGCGATGTGACGAGCGTTGTAGAAAATCCAAGGGGATTTTATGTGACTGTGGCATTTTCGGAGTGACAGTACAGGAAAAAGCGTGCTATACTAAAAAACGAAAGCCCCGAAACGGGACGTACCCAGAGGAGGAAAAAGACATGTTTAAAGTAATTTCAACTGTGAAAGCACCGGCTGCAATCGGACCTTATTCTCAGGCGATCGTTGCAGGAGATTTCTTATTTGCATCCGGACAGATTCCGATCAACCCGGCAAACGGAGCGATCGAAGCGGAAGGCATCGAGGCGCAGACAGAGCAGGTCATGAAAAATATCGGCGCAATTTTGGCAGAGGCCGGAACCGACTATACCCATGTGGTAAAGACAACCTGCTTTTTGGATGATATGGGCGATTTCGCTGCATTCAACGCAGTATACGAAAAATATTTTACCGGAAAGCCCGCAAGAAGCTGTGTTGCAGTGAAAAAGCTTCCCAAGGATGTTTTATGTGAAGTAGAAGTAGTCGCTTATTTAGGGGAATAATCCTATGAAAAATCTGATACTGATTGGCATGCCCGGCGCAGGAAAAAGCACGGTCGGTGTCGTGCTTGCAAAGCAGCAGGGATATCATTTCGTGGATTCCGATCTGGTCATTCAGGAGCAAACCGGACTTTTACTGCATGAGATCATCGAACAGCAGGGTGACGACGGTTTCCGGCAGGTGGAAAACCGGATCAATGCGGATCTGGCAGTCAAGCATTCTGTCATTGCGACCGGCGGCAGCGTGATTTATGGGCGGGAAGCCATGCAGCATCTGAAAAAAATCGGTGTTGTAATCTATCTGAAGCTGTCGTGCGAATCGATCGCAGCGCGTCTGGGCGATCTGCGCAAACGCGGCATTACGCTGCGGGAGGGACAGACGCTGCAGCAGCTTTACGATGAGCGTGTCCCGCTATACGAGCGTTATGCGGACATTACAGTGGACTGTGAAAACAAAAGTATTCGGGAGATTGTTGCAGAGATTGCGGCAAGACTGCCGAAGTGACAACAGGGGACAAGACAATTGAAACAGCAGTTTGAATCTGTGCGGAGCGGCTTTTTGCTGCTTCTTGCCGCATTTATCTGGGGCATTGCCTTTGTGGCGCAGAGTGTTGGAATGGATTACATGGGGCCGTGTACGTTTAATGCAGCCCGTTTTTTCATTGGCGGCATTGTGCTCCTGCCGGTGATCTGGACAAAAGAACGGATGGAAGCAAAAAAAGGCGCAACAGGAGCTCCTGCGAAAAAAAAGAAATTCGGCGCGCTTTTGCCTGGCGGCGTATGCTGCGGTATCGCGCTGTGTGCGGCAAGCCTTCTGCAGCAGTTTGGTATCCGGTATACGTCAGTGGGAAAAGCAGGATTCCTGACGACGCTCTATATCGTTATCGTGCCGCTGCTCGGGATTTTTGTGCGCCGCATTCCAGGTGTGAAGGTATGGTGCAGCGTTGTGGTTGCGTTAATCGGAATGTATCTTCTATGTATTTCCGGAAGCGTTCGGATCGGACTGGGGGATGCGCTGGTGATCGGCTGCGCGTTTGTATTTTCCATTCATATTCTGGTGGTGGATCATTTTGCAGAGCAGGTGGATGGCGTAAAGCTTTCGTGTCTGCAGTTTCTGACGAGCGGCGTCATCTGTCTGGTGCTTGCGTTTTTGACGGAGCATCCGTCCTGGAATGCATTGTTTGCCGGAATCGTGCCGGTTTTATACGCGGGCGTTCTGTCCAGCGGCGTTGGGTATACGCTTCAGGTTGTCGGACAGAAAAAAGTGGAGCCAACAGCGGCATCCCTGCTTTTGAGCATGGAATCTGTTTTTTCCGTGCTGGCAGGCTGGGTGATTCTGGGACAGAAGCTTTCGGCGAGGGAGCTTTTGGGCTGCGCACTCATGTTTGCAGCGGTGATCTGCGTACAGCTTCCGGATAAAAAGAAAACAAAGCAGGTGGAAACAGCCTGAAAAGTGGCGTGTATCGCACAAAAAGCTGTATACTTCAGAAGGGAGAAGACGGGGATGAAGGGACTTTCAAAAGAAGTAAGGGAGATTATGAAAGAATACATCGGCGACAACAGTGTAGCGGGTGTGACAGTGCTGGCGGTGCAGGATGGAAAAGAAATCTGCGACTGCCAGGAAGGCATGGCGGATATCGAAAATGGACGTGTGATGAAGCGCGATACGATTTTTCGGTTATATTCCCAGACGAAACCGGTTACCGGAGCGGCTGCGATGATTTTGATGGAGCGCGGCAAGCTGGATCTGTATCAGCCAGTTGCAGAATACCTGCCTGCATTCCGCGAACAAAAAATCTGGCGCAACGGCAGATGCGAAGCGCTTTTGCCCGGAGAACGGGAGATGCTGGTTGTCGATCTTTTACGGATGACGTCGGGGCTGATTTATGGCGATACGACGACGGAGCCGGGGCGGATGTATGAGCACGTTTTCGAAGAGGGAAAGGAACGGATGCATACACCAGAGGCGATGACGACAAGAAATGTGGCGGATGCACTGGCAAAGTGCCCGCTGCTTTATGCGCCCGGGCAGGGCTGGCAGTACGGTTCCTCTGCAGATGTGCTCGGTGCGGTTATTGAAGCTGCGTCCGGCAAACGGTTCGGGGAATTTTTGCAAGAAGAAATTTTCGAGCCGCTTGGAATGAAGGATACGGCGTTTTGGGTACCGGAGGAAAAGCAGGACCGTCTGGCGGCAGTCTACCAGACTGAAATTGACCAAAATGGTCAAAACGTACTGAAGCGCTATACGCAGGATCATCTGGTCGTTGCAAACCGGATGGAAAAGTCCCCTGCCTTTGAGTCGGGCGGTGCGGGACTTGCTTCGACGCTGGATGATTATATGAAATTTGCACAGATGCTGATGCAGGGCGGAAGCTTAAACGGCGTGCGGGTGCTGAGCGAAAAGACGACGAAGTATTTTACCAGTCCGGAGCTGATGCCGGTTTCTCAGAAGGTATTTTCTGAATGGGTCGGACTGGACGGCTACAGCTACGGCAACCTGATGCGCGTTTGCAAAAATCCGGCGCAGTGCGGCTATCTTGCAATGCAGGATGAATATGGCTGGGACGGCTGGCTGGGTGTTTACTTTGCAAACCTGCCGAATGAAAAGACGACCATCCTGATGGGGATGCAGAAGGTGGACGCAGGCACGTTTTCCATGACCCGCAAAATCCGCAATCGGATTGTGAGCAAGCTGTAAAGAAAATAGAAAATTCCGTTTCGCCGGGAAATTGCTGCCTACCAGAAACCGCAGGAAAAGAGCGTATGAAGGATCCCTTGTTTATAAATTCCAACCCGGAGGAACCTGGTTTTCTGAAGTTTATTGCTGCCGGAAAAGTACGTTTTCACGGAATTGCATTGCAGTTTAAAACCGTGTAAAATATATAACTAGCTTTTACAATCAAATGGAAGGACTGTAAAAATGTATCAGAGAAGATCGAATCTGCAGAATCTGATGATTTTGCTGCTGGACTGTCTGACGATTGTCGTGAGCCTGATTCTGGCAAACTATATTCGAAATGGTCGGCTGTTTGAGAGCGATGATGCCCGGATGGATTTCGGCCTTTTGCTCGGAGCAGTGCTTGTCGTTTTTCTGGCAATGAACCTGTTTGGCAGCCTGTACCGGAACATGATGCTGCGGGGACCGCTGCATGAATGCATGTGTGTGATTCGCAATAATGCAATCAGTTTTGCGGGCGCGGCGGTTGTACTGTATTTTATGGGACTGCTGGATGCTTACTCGCGTCTGGTGTTCTTCTATTTTCTTCTGATTGACTGTATCCTGATGCTGATTGTGCACCAGCTCTGGAAAAAATGTCTGCCGTCTTTGTATCGGATTTTTCGGGAGAGCAGGAAGACGCTGTTGGTTGCGGACGATGTGTTCGCAGTGCCGCTCGTCATGGATATGAAAAATTTTAAGGATTACAGCTATGAGTTCTGCGGACTGGCATTTCTGGGCGAGAAACCGGAAAATGGCGAGGTCGGCGGAATGTCGGTCGTAGCTGGGGCAGATGATCTGATCGATTACTGTAAAAGCGCGTCCCTGGATGAAGTGATCGTTGCAGTTGCGGATACCCAGAGCAAAGAGATGAAGCATGTTTTGGAAACGCTGGCAGAAATGGGACTGACGATTCATTACCGGATTCCTGTTCCGGAGCTGTCCGGTGCGAGCCAGAAAGCTCTGACGCAGTTTGGGCGCTTTTATACGATTACCTATGCGAATCGTTTTGTACCGGTTGGGCAGCTGGCGATGAAGCGGCTGCTGGATCTGGTCGGAGCGCTGGTCGGCTGTGTATTTTTAGGAATATTGACGGTGATCGTCGGGCCGATGATCAAGCTGGAGTCTCCTGGACCGATTTTCTTTGCACAGAAACGGGTTGGACGCAACGGCAGAATTTTTAAAATGTACAAATTCCGTTCCATGTATGCGGATGCGGAAGAGCGCAAAAAAGAACTGATGGCGCAGAATGAAATGAACGGCCTGATGTTCAAGATGGAAAATGATCCGCGGATTACAAAGACGGGGGATTTCTTACGGAAGACGAGCCTGGATGAATTTCCGCAGTTTATCAATATTTTAAAGGGCGATATGAGCCTTGTGGGAACCCGTCCGCCGACGTTGGATGAGTTTGCGCAGTACAGCCCATATCATAAGAAACGCTTGAGCTTTCGTCCCGGTCTGACCGGAATGTGGCAGGTGAGCGGGCGCAGCGACATAACGGATTTCGAAGAAATTGTAAAGCTGGATGTAGAGTATATCGATAACTGGTCTTTCTGGCTGGACATTAAGATTTTATTGAAAACTTTCCTGGAGGTCTTTACACAAAAGGGCGCCAGATAAAAGACAGTTTTTAATGATTCATATCAATAGAGTGTTCCCAAAGTGTGCATTTTATTCATGACAATAGAATGCTCGCAGAGCGTGCATTCTATTGTTGCCTGGGTATTTGGCTGCGTATTGCGGCAGAATGTGAGGAGAATTTGAAAAAAAGAAAACCGGCAGCCTGTAACGGGCTGTTGAGAGGAATTCTGACAGGCATCTGTGTTTTTGGAGTAACGCTGTCCGGATGCAGCTCTTCGAATCCGGAGACGGCGGATACGGCAGGCGCTGAGACGATAACGCAGAGCAGCCCTGCAGAGGAAACTTCTATCGAAGAAGCAGAGGCAGCAGTGGACGCAGCACAGGTGGAAGCGGTTCTGCAGTCGGATGCAGAAATTCCTTTGAAATTGAACGAACTCTGTGCGTTGAATGCAGATGCATATGCGTGGCTGGAAATTCCTGGAACGGGCATCGGCCAGCCAATTCTGCAGAGCAGCATAGACGATGAATATTATCTAACCCATAACGCTGCAAAGGAAGAGGCGGAAGATGGGGCAATTTATACAGAGACAGCCAACGATATAGATTTTTCTGATGGCAATACCGTAATTTACGGACATAACACCTTGGATCGTTTTGAAAAGCTTCATGAGTATCAGGATCGTACTTTTTTTGATGAAAATCGGGAAGTGCGGATTTATCTGCCGGAGAAGATGCTTGTCTACCGCATTTTTGCAGCATATCCGTATGACGACAGGCATCTGATTGCCGCATATGATTTTTCAGATCCGATTATTTTCCGCAATTATCTGGAAGAAGTCTTTTCCATCCGTCAGATCGATGCTTTTATCGATGATACGATGGATGTGACGGAGGATGACAAGCTGATTACGCTGGAAACCGGTGTGAGCGGCGAGCCGGATCAGAGGTATCTGGTGCAGGCAGTTTTGGTTGAGGGACAGTAATGGAGCAGAAAAAGAGAAAACGCAGGAAAAAAAGGACGAAAAAGCGTTCCGCAATTTCAAAAGTTGGTCTTTTTTTCTTGATTTTGTTACTTGTGCTTCTGTTACTTGGAATTACTGTATCGGCAGGGTGGCTGTGGATGAACTACAGCGGTCAGAGCAGGCTTTCCCAAAAACAGGAAGCGATACCGGAGCTGATGCAGCAGGCTGAATCGGAAGCGGAAAGCGAGATGATGCTGGAGGCGGGAAGCATCCGGTATCATGGAAAGGTTTATACCTACAAAAAGGATATTCTGACCTTTTTGTTTTTAGGAATTGATAAAAATGGAGAAGTAAAGGCTTCTTCCAATCTCTTTAAGGGCGGCCAGGCGGATGCACTGTTTCTGGCTGTACTCGACCCGGGAGAGAAAAAGATCAGCGTGATCGGAATCAACCGCGATACCATGGCTTCTATGAATGTGTATGATAAGAACGGGAGATATTCCGGAAGACAGACTGCACAGATTGCACTTTCCCACGCTTACGGGGACGGTCTGGAAGAAAGCTGCGAAAACAGCCTGGATGCAGTTTCCAATCTGTTCTATGGTCTTCCGATCCACGGTTATTGCGCACTGAACATGTCGGTTGTATCGAAGTTAAACGATGCGGTCGGCGGTGTGGACGTCGTGATTCCGGAATCTGCAAACGGACTGGAAAAGGGCTGGACAACCGGAGCCGAGGTGCATTTAGAGGGCGATGCGGCGTACCAGTTTATTCATTATCGCGATACGGCGCAGGAACAGAGTGCAGAAGCACGCCTGGAGCGTCAAAAGCAGTATTTGAAGAAATTTATCCTTCAGGCAAAAAAAGCGATGAAGCAGGATATGACGCTTCCTTTGCAATTGTATACACAGATTACACCGTATATGGTAACGGATGTGACTGCGGATGAAGCAGTTTACCTGGCAGGTCAGGCGCTGTCCTACAGCTTTGGGGACGACGATTTTTATTCCATGACGGGAACGGTCAAAATGGGAGAAAAATTCGAAGAATTTTATCCCGATGAAACAGCACTGTATGAACTGGTGCTGGACGTATTTTATGAAGAGGCGGCGGATTGACCTGCACGCCGGATAAAACGGTATTGGCAGACGGGATACCGCCTGTTAATATAAAAACAGAAGCCACACAATTTTACGAAAGGGGGATGATTGACATGAAAAAGAAAATGGCAATTGTTCTTTCACTTGTACTCGCATGCTCTATGAGCATGACAGCATTTGCAGCTCCCAGCCCGTCTCTGAATACAGGTAATACGCCTGTTAGTCAGGTAACCGTTGATCAGTCTGTTGCAACAGCAACAGCTGGAACCGCTGAGTCGACTGTCAGCGGTGTAGCCAGCGCGACTAGTGCAGTAGCAGTTGGAACAACATTCGCAACTGCAAAAGGAAACCAGGCATTGGATGCGGCTTCCGTTCAGCTGGTTGTAGCTCCTACAACTGTAGCAGAAACGACAACATCTGCCAGCGAACTGACAAAGGCTTTGACTGCAAAAAAGGTCAAAATCATCAACAAGAGTGGTGAGAAAAACATTTCCCTGCTGAATCGGGAAGGCAAGGTAAAATACCTGTGCAGCAGAAATGTTTATCTGACGAATTCAAAGGGTGAACTGGTAGCAAGCAAGGGTTCTATCTCTATTGCAAAGAGCCTGAAAGAAATCCTGGGCGGATACCAGCTTGCTGAAAATGAGACCATCAGAGCAATGTACAAGAGAGCAGACGGAACCTTTGTAGCGCTTCCTGTTGTTATTAAGGGCGATGTAGTTTCTTTTGCACTTCCTTCTATCAGCGGTGTTGTTGAAGTTGTATTCACGGCGGCTGTTGGAACAAGACAGGAAACATTACAGTCTGAAAAAGCTCCCAAGCTTTGATGCATGGCCGACAGGCTAAGTTTTAGATCGAATAACAAATTAAATTGATTCGTGTGGTTTCCTTTGGAACACCGCCTCCTCTGAAACGGGGAAGCGGTGTTTTATTTTTTGCTGCAAAAAAAGTCCTCCGCAAAAACGGAAGACTTTTCTGGATGTTGGCGTTGAGACTTATTCGTTCAAGGAATAACCGCAAGCGGTGCAATATTTTTGACTGTCTGCAGATTCGCCAATTTGGTGTTCTTCTTTTTCGGTATGACCGCAGAATTTACAGACCAGCTGATGATAGGATTCATCAAGACTTTGCCCGACGGTGTATTCATGTGTACATGGTTGACCACAGATCTCACAGATACCGTCCGGATCAAATACACATGCGCCATCCATTGTATGTCCACACACGGAACAGGTTCCCTTGTGAATCCGCACGCCGTCTTCGGCAGTCTCGGTTGTATAGGTATACAGATGGGATTCTTCTTTTATAACGCCGCCGCATGCACCACAGATTTCTTTATGGGAAGAATCATCAGCGGTATAATGATCAGCGGTACAGCTTTCTGCCTGTTCTTCGTTGATATATCCACAGAGGACACATACTGGACCGTGCATAGTTGTTCCGGTGATCTGTTTCCTACCGTCGAATTCATGATTGCAGGGGACCTCCGGTTCTGGTGTTGTCGGCTCCGGTGTTGGTGCAGGTGTCGGCACTGGGGTTGGAGCGGCAGAAGATGGTAAGGTCAAAGAGGACGGGATGTTCGAAACAGAGCTGTTGTCCGCACTGGAAGGGACGATCAGTCTGGGGGATGCAAGGATCTGTCCGTTCATTCCGCTGACTGTAAAGCCGGCTTTTGTCGTTGCGTCAATGGTCGTATATTTTCGGTTTTCTTTGATGCCGAAATTTACATAGTGAACATAGTATGCCAGAAGATCGTCGCCAAACGCCTTTTGCAGATCCGGAATTGTGCAGAATCAACTTATGTTCATCAAAGAAAGGAATCTGCAGCAATTTCATCCTCTGCCAGCATACGGTATCCGACGCCAAGCTCATTGATGATATAGCGCTTTTCGCCGGGCGTCACGCCCATTTTCTTGCGGATGTTCTTCATGTTGACTTGCAGCTTCTTGACGCTGCCGTAGTCAGAATACCCCCAGACAGTATGGATGATCGCAGTATACGTCAGCACCTTTCCGGCGTGAATGGAGAGGAACGCCATGATGTTGTATTCCGTCTGGGTCAGGTCGATCTCTTCTTTACCTACAAAAACCTGTCGTGTATCGTAATCGATCAGCAAGTCCTGAAAGCGGAATTTCCCGCCGGGAGTACTTTCATTCTCTTCGCTGTGTCGATGGCTGCGGAGAACGGCCCGGATCCGAGCCAACAATTCCTCCGTGCCAAAGGGCTTGGTGATATAATCATTTGCCCCAAGATCCAGCGCCTCCACTTTGTCCCTTTCGCTGGAACGGGCGGAGAGCACAATGATGGGCACAGTGTCCGTCTTTCGCACCTCTTGAATCAAACTCATGCCATCCCGATCCGGCAGGCCGAGATCCAGAATGATGAGGTCCGGATGATGGGAAGCATACATCATCATGCCGAGCGCACAGGTCTCCGCGCAGAGAACCTGATAGTCGCTGGTTTCCAGATTTGCTTTAATGAAGCTTCGGATGTTGGCTTCATCCTCTACGATCAGGATCTTAAATTTGTTATTGCCCATCGTCCTCACCCTCTCTTTCCAGAGCAAAGCTAAATACCGCACCGCCGCCACTTTTGTTTTTTGCGGTAATGTCACTGCCGTGTGCCTTGACGATGGCGGCGCACACAGACAGTCCGATCCCCATATTGCTGCGTGTCCCGTCCACCGGCGCAGCGATTTTTTCGTAGCTCCCGGTAAAAATCTTTTGAAGTGCATCCTCCGGGATGCCGCAACCGTTGTCAGCAACCTCAAATACCGCCTTGTCTCCTGCGAGAGAAACGGAAAGCATCAGTTTTGTCATGCCTTTTGCGTGGAATACAGCGTTTTCCAGAAGATTCAGCAGCACCTGTTCAATAAGGAGAGAATCCATGGGAATGTCCACAAACTCGTCCGGTATCTGTGTGATGACCTTCTGACTCGGATGCTTTTTAGAAAACTTCATCAAAACGGAGTCGATCAGCTCATCAAGAACGGTGGGAGTTTTCACGACCTCCACCTTCGCGCCGTCGATCCTTGTGACAGACAGGAGATTCTCAACCATGCGGATGAGCCATTCGCTGTCTTCCTGAATTTCTCCCAGCAACTTGAGCTGCTGTTCCTTCGGCAGCGCATCATACTTAGAAATCAGTGTGGAGGATGACCCGTATATGGAGGTAAGGGGCGTGCGCAGGTCATGGGAGATCGCCCGCAGCAGATTGCCCCGCATTCTCTCTTTTTCATTTTCTGAGCGCAGTTTCTCCTGATCGCGGATACGAATGTTAAGCGTGCTGGTGGAAATGGCGACGACCAGCATGATGACAGCGGATAAGATGCTTTCTTCTACAAAAAAGTCAAAAGCGTAGTATGGATAGGTGAAAGCAAAATTCACTGCAAACACGCTGACGATGGCCGAAATGATGCCATAGCAATACCCGTGGGTTTTCAGCGAGATTAAAAACACGCTGAACACAAAAATCATGGGTACCAGTGTCTGCGTGGTAAAGAGCTTCTGAATAAGCAAATTGACAGCAAAGGCGCTGCAAAAAATTAGGATTGAAAATAGAATATCCTTTTGTCGTTGACGGTTCTTCATCCTGTTTCTCCTGAACGATACTGCGGCATTATTATACCGCATAAGCGGAAGCGCTTCAAGATTTCTCGCAGGAGGATATTGTACCGCATCTGTTTCTTTACTGAATCTACACCACGAAAATGCTATGATGGAAACACTAAATAAAAAGGAGGAAGAAATCCGTGGAAAACGACAGTAGCGACGATAACGGCAGCCGCTCTTATATGGTCTGTTCGTATGTGACATATCTACGCCCTTTGCTGCGATATCGGGTATAGACGTGTCTTTTTTGTATGAAATAATCGTAGGAACAGAACATAAAGGAGTTTGAAATGAATTATTTTGGAAGTATTTTCGCAATGGTGGTCTGCATTGCCATGTCCGCCTATTTCAGCGCCACAGAAACGGCGTTCTCGTCCCTGAATAAGACCCGCCTCAAGGTGTTGGCGGACAATGGAAACAAGCGGGCAGCGCTGGCGCTCAAGCTATCTGAAAACTATGACAAGCTGATCTCCACCATCCTGATCGGCAACAATATCGTGAATATCATGGTGGCATCCATCGGCACACTTTTGTTCGTAGGGCTTTACGGCGATATTGGCGCGACAATTTCTACGGTCGTCGTAACGATCGTTGTTTTGATTTTTGGTGAGATCACCCCCAAAAGTGTTGCAAAGGATACCCCGGAACGTTTCGCTTTGTTCAGTGCTCCGTTTATCCGCCTTTGGATTTTGATTCTGACGCCGCTGAATTTCCTCTTTTCCCAGTGGAAGAAGCTGGTTTCCCGCTTCTTCAAGACGGATGACGATGCAAAAATGTCCCACGAGGAACTGCTCCTTTTTATGGAGGACGTGGAGCAGGACGGCGGAATTGACGAAAACGAAGGCGAGCTGCTGCGCAATGCCCTTGAATTCCGTGACCTGACGGCGGCAGAAATTTTGACCCATCGAATTGACCTGGAAGCCGTGGACATCGACAAGAGTCATGAGGAAATTTCCAGAGCCTTTACCCAGTCCCGCTTTTCCCGTCTGCTGGTCTACCGGGATACCATTGATCAGATCGTCGGCGTTCTTCATCAGAAGGATTTCTATATCAACGGCAAGATGACGGATCAGCCCATTGCGGAGATTATGACGAAACCGTTGTTTGTCTATCAGTACACAAAAATCCGGGATATTTTGAAAATGCTCCAGCATCAGAAGTCCCATATCGCCGTGGTCGTAGATGATTTCGGCGGAACGCTTGGTATTGTTACGATGGAGGATATTCTGGAAGAACTGGTTGGTGAAATTTGGGACGAACACGACGAAGTGGAAGAAGATTTTGAAAAGCTGGACGAGAATACCTATCGCGTGGACTGCTCCGTCAGCCTGGAGGATTTTACGGAATTCTTTGACATCAAGCTGGAATCGGACAGTGTTTCTGTCGGCGGCTGGGTCATGGAGCAGCTGAATAGAGTCCCCACCAAGGGCGATTCCTTTGTTGTGCAGAATTTGGAGATCACGGTCTCCGAACTGAGTGCGTACAGGGTATCCTTCCTTACAGTCAGGCAATGCGACCTGTGTTTGGACTGCGAACAATAAACTATCATGGAAAGGAAAAACATGGAGAAAAAAACGAAAAACACAGTCGGTAACAGAAACGGGAATCCTACACCGCAGGGAAGTAACTGGCCGGACGAGACGATCATTCGTTATATCACCCGTGCGCTGGTGTTGCTGATTGTATTTGCATGGGCGCTGGTAAACCTTGACGCTGTTTTGCGTTTTTTCGGCAAGGTGCTTGCGCTGTTTACTCCGTTTCTGATCGGCGGAGCAATTGCATTTTTGATCAACGTAATCCTTCGACCGTTGGAATGCTGCTGGAACAAGGCTTGCCGCAAGGTTCCTGCAAAGCTGACCCGCCCTGTGTGCCTGACAATAAGCACCGTGCTCGTTCTTGGAATTTTGTTTGCCGTAGTGTTTATGATGATCCCCAGTCTGCGGGAATCCGGCGATGAGTTTATCCAAAACATTCCGGTCTATGTGGAGGAAATCGGGCGGTGGTGGGCAGGGGTTGTCCAGTTTGCTGCAAAATATAACATTATCCTGCCCGAATATGCCATAAATTCTGATCTGTTGATTGAGAAGGTCACCACCTTGATCAGCGACGAGGAAAGCGGCATCCTCACCGTGACATGGGGTGCGGCAACCTCTGTCTTGTCGGTTTTGGTGGATGTCCTTTTGGGTCTTGTCTTTGCACTGTATCTGCTTGCAAAGAAGGAAGTCATTGCGGCACATTTGAAAAAACTCATTGTGACAGTCTTTCCGCAAAAGAAGGCGCAGCGGCTTCTGAGCATTGCTACTCTGACAAACCAGACCTTCACAAATTTTGTCAGCGGACAGCTTACGGAAGCGGTTATCATCGGCGTTCTGTGCTTCTTTGGAATGCTGATCCTTGGGATTCCGTATGCCGGTGCGGTCTCCGCGTTTGTGGCTGTCACTGCGCTGGTGCCGATTTTTGGCGCATGGATCGGCGGCGGTCTTGGTGCGTTTTTGATTCTGCTGGCAGAACCCGGCAAGGCGCTGTGGTTCATCCTCTTTTTACTCATTTTACAGCAGGTTGAGGGAAATCTGATTTACCCAAAGGTAGTCGGCAAGTCTGTCGGACTTCCTGGATTGCTTGTGCTGATGGCTGTTACGATCGGCGGCGAAGCATTCGGCATCTTAGGGATGCTGTTCAGCGTTCCCGTCTGTGCTGTGCTGTTCAGTCTTTATTTAGAGTACATGAAGAACGCACACACCTTTTAAGACGTGGTCTATTTAACATACAGGGCGATAACTTACTTCGTGAATGCCGGCTTTAAGATCTTAGCTGACCGCCGTATCCTTGAAATCCACCGCCAAGTCCCCAAAAGTGGACTGTGTAGACAATAGGCCGACGCGCCTGCTCCGAAACGCCGGGAAGAACCCATGATCGCAGAATCCTGCAATTGGACGCAAAAAAAAACGGTGTGACCTTCACGGTCGCACCGTTTTTTACCCAACCACAAGACTTATAGCTCCTTACGGCTGTCAAGCCTTGAATTTATAGAGTTTCGGGCATACAAAAAGCAGATGACGGGAATCGAACCCGCCTCCTCAGCTTGGGAAGCTGATGTTCTACCGATGAACTACATCTGCATGACATACATTATAGCATATGAATTCAAAAAAGAAAAGCATTTTATTCATAACAATAGAATATCCGCAGAGCATCATACACGCCGTTGTATGGATTGCCCGTCAGAAGCTGCGAGAAAACTGCAACTACAGTTTTAGAGATTTTTCACTTTTCGTTCTCAGTATTCTATGATATACTGTCTGCAGAAGGCTTTGTAAGCGATGCAGAGCCAATATTACGGTTTTACGGAAGGTGAAAAGATGCAGAGAATATTATTAAAATTAAGCGGTGAAGCGCTTGCAGGAGAAAAGAAGCAAGGCTTTGACGAGGATACCGTCAGGGCAGTAGCGCTTCAGGTAAAACAGCTGGTGGATGACGGCATTCAGGTCGGCATCGTGATCGGCGGAGGAAACTTCTGGAGAGGACGTACCAGCGAGCACATTGACCGCACCAAAGCGGATCAGATCGGTATGCTTGCGACAGTGATGAACTGCATCTACGTTTCAGAGATTTTCCGTTCGGTCGGCATGATGACCAACATTTTGACACCGTTTGAGTGCGGTTCCTTTACGAAGCTATTTTCCAAGGATCGCGCGAACAAATATTTCGAAAAAGGAATGGTCGTATTCTTTGCAGGCGGTACGGGACATCCGTATTTTTCCACGGATACCGGCGTTGTGCTGCGCGCTATTGAGGTAGAGGCGGACGTTATTCTGCTCGCTAAGGCGATTGATGGCGTATATGACGACGATCCGGCGAAGAATCCGGCGGCGAAGAAGTATGACGAAGTATCGATTCATGAGGTAATCGAGAAAAACCTGCAGGTAGTGGATATGACTGCATCGATTCTGGCGAGAGACAACAAGATGCCGATGTGGGTATTTGGTTTAAATGAAAAAGACAGCATTGTCAACACAGTAAAGGGCAATTTTACCGGCACCAAGGTAACGGTATAAGGAGGATAGGAGAACAAGATGGACGAGAGATTACAGCAGTTTGAAACAAAAATGGAAAAGACCTGTGAATATCTGGAAGCAGATTTCATGACAATCCGTGCAGGACGTGCCAACCCGCATGTACTGGACAAAATCCGTGTGGATTACTACGGTTCTCCCACGCCGCTGCAGCAGGTGGGCAATGTAACTGTTCCCGAACCCCGCATGATCCAGATTGCACCCTGGGAAAAATCCCTGATCAAAGCAATCGAAAAAGCAATTATGGCGTCCGATATCGGCATCACCCCATCTAACGATGGTAATGTGATCCGTCTGGTATTCCCGGAGGTAACAGAGGAACGCCGTAAAGCGCTGGTAAAGGACGTTAAGAAAAAGGGCGAGGACGCAAAGGTTGCAGTCCGCAATGTCCGCCGTGATGGCAATGATTTTTTAAAGAAGCTGGGCAAGGAAGACGTTTCTGAGGATGAAATCAAGGAGCTGGAAGATCAGCTGCAGAAGCTGACTGACAAGTTCGGCAAGGATATCGACAAGCTGGTAGAAGCAAAATCCAAAGAGATTATGACCGTTTAAAACGGATACAAAAGTACATTCTGCCAGGATGAACAATGGAATGTACACGCTGAAAGCATTATATTGTCATGAATAGTGAGGGAGAAGGGGGCAGGCTGGGCTTGTCCCCTTCTCTCAGATAGGAGAAAAGAAAAAATGAATATTCCGAATCATGTGGCGATTATTCTGGATGGAAACGGCAGATGGGCAAAGGCAAAGGGCATGCCGCGCAACTACGGACATGTGCAGGGGGCAAAGACCGTAGAACAGATCTGCGAGGATGCATGGAATTTGGGCATCCATTATCTGACGGTATATGCGTTTTCCACTGAAAACTGGAATCGCCCCAAGGATGAAGTATCCGCGCTGATGACGCTTCTGCGCAATTATATGAAAAGCTGCTTAAAGCGTGCAACACAGAACAATATGTGCGTGCGCGTGATCGGGGATAAGACCGGGCTCGATGATGATATCCGCAAACGGATTGCGGAGCTGGAGGAAGCGACAAAGGACAACACCGGTCTGCATTTTCAGATTGCGATCAATTACGGCGGCAGGGATGAAATCCGCCGCGCTGTGACGAATCTGGCAGAGCAGGTACAGGCAGGGACCCTGCAACCGGAGGAAATCACCGAGGAAAAGATCAGTGCTGCGCTGGATACGGCAGGAATCCCGGAGCCAGACCTTTTGATCCGCACCTGCAATGAGCTTCGGATTTCCAATTTCCTGTTGTGGCAGCTGGCCTACACAGAGTTTTATTTTACACCGGTGGCGTGGCCCGATTTTTCAAAGGCAGAGCTGGAAAAGGCGATTGAGGCATATAATCATAGAGACAGAAGATATGGGCTGGTGAAGGAGGAGTAATGATGTTCTGGACGAGATTGGGCAGCAGCGTTGTGCTGGTTGTGCTGGCGCTGATTTTTCTGATCAGTGGAGGTCCTGTTCTGGGAGCGGTGTGTCTGCTGCTTTCCCTGACGGCTTACTACGAGCTGATTAAGGCGTGCCATGTGGAAAAAGATGGCAAAGCTACGCTGCTGGAAATCATGGGAGGCTGCGGAATTGTGCTGTATGGCGCAGCGATGATGCTTTCCAAAAACTTTCTCTGGGGAATCGGGGCAATTGTCCTGATGTTTCTGGCAGTGATGTTCGTCTATGTGTTCCATTTTCCCAAATACCATGCAGACCAGGTGATGACTGCTTTTTTCTGTGCATTTTACCCGGGGGTGCTGTTTCAATTTATCTATCTGACCCGGGAACTGAGCTGGGGAAAATATCTGGTGTGGCTCATTTTTATCAGCTCCTGGATCTGTGATACCTGTGCCTATTTGACCGGTATGGCAATTGGAAAACATAAGCTGGCACCTGTGCTCAGCCCGAAGAAATCGATAGAGGGTGCAATTGGAGGCGTAGTCGGTTCTGCCCTGGTGGGAGCATTATTCGCATGGCTGTTTCTTATTCCGGAGACCGGAAGCGATGCGATGATCTGGGTGGTTGCGCTGATCAGTGCTGCCGGTGCAGTCATTTCCCAGGTAGGAGATCTTTCAGCGTCTGCAATCAAACGAAATCACGATATTAAAGATTACGGAAAGATAATTCCGGGACACGGCGGGATCATGGATCGGTTCGACAGTGTGTTATTTACCGCACCGGTGATCTATTTTCTTTCCGTTATTTTACTCGGGGCAGTTCACGGATAAACAGGATGGAAAGAAGTGGCAGCTCTGGAATTTGTGATCGGAGCTGTGTATAAGCGGGTACAGGAGAGGAAAACTATATGAAAAAAGTAGCAATATTGGGTTCTACGGGGTCAATCGGAACCAAGACCCTGGAAATTATCCGGGATAATGAGGATTTACAGGCGGTTGCGCTGGCAGCAGGGCAGAATGTCGATCTGATGGAAAAACAGATTCGGGAATTTCATCCGCAGATCGCGGGAATGTGGAGTGAGGAAGCGGCGGCTGACCTTCGGCAGAGAGTTTCAGATCTTCCGGTCAAAATCGTGTGCGGGATGGACGGACTGCTGGAAATCGCGTCTTTCCCGGAAAGCGACGTTGTCGTTACGGCGGTGGTCGGCATGATCGGTATCCGTCCGACCATCGCAGCGATTGAAAGCGGAAAGACGATTGCGCTTGCCAATAAAGAAACATTGGTGACAGCAGGACATATCATCATGCCGCTGGCCGCTCAAAGAAAGGTTCCGATTTTGCCGGTAGACAGTGAGCATTCCGCAATTTTCCAGTCTTTACAGGGAAGAGCAGATAATCAGATCCACAGAATCCTGCTGACAGCCTCCGGCGGGCCGTTCCGCGGGAAAAAGCGTGGGGACTTAGAGCAGATGACGCTGGAGGATGCGTTGAAGCATCCGAACTGGTCGATGGGCAAAAAAGTGACGATCGATTCGGCATCCCTCGTCAATAAGGGGCTGGAAGTGATGGAAGCGAAGTGGCTGTTTGACGTATCCCTTGATCAGATTCAGGTTGTTGTGCATCCGCAGAGCATTGTGCATTCCGCAGTGGAATATGACGATGGTGCGGTGATTGCACAGCTCGGGCTTCCGGATATGAAGCTGCCGATTCAGTATGCCCTTCTTTACCCGGAAAGAAGACCGATGCGCGCGCCATTTATGGATCTGTTTGCAATCCATCAGTTGACCTTTGAAGCACCGGACACCGAAACGTTTCCGGGACTTGCGCTCGCCTATCGGGCGGCAAGAGAAGGCGGCAGTATGCCGACCGTTTTCAATGCGGCGAATGAAATGGCTGTCAAGCTTCTGCTTCAGAAAAAGATCCGTTTCGTGCAGATTCCGGAAATCCTGGAAATGGCGATGGAGCATCATCATACTATAGAAAATCCTGATGTGGTGCAGATCCTTCAGGCAGAGGCTGAGACCTATGAACAAATCAGGCAGGAGATGAAACTTTGATCGGAACAATCATCATTTTTTTACTGATCTTTTTCGTGATCGTAATGGGACACGAATTTGGTCATTTCCTGATTGCAAAAGTGAACGGCATCCGTGTGAATGAATTTGCAATCGGGATGGGACCGAAGATCACAGGCTTTAAAAAGGGGGAAACGGAATATGTGCTGCGGGCGTTCCCGTTGGGCGGCGCATGCATTTTTGAAGGGGAAGACGGACTGGAAGCGGCGAAAGAAGAGGCATCTGCCGCAGGCACGCCGGCGGATAAAACCGGACGGGGCGCTTTGCGGAATGTGCCGGTGGATGTGGATCGCGGAAATTTCCAGAACGCGCCGGTATGGAGCCGGATTGCCACTGTTTTTGCCGGACCGCTGTTTAACTTTTTACTGGCATTTATTTTCGCAATTATGGTTGCGGGTTACGCCGGTGCAGATCTGCCGGTGCTTGGCAGCGTAGTGGAGGGTTCTGCAGCGGAGGCAGCCGGAATGCAGGCGGGAGACAAAATCCTGCGGTTTAACAGCAAAATCAATCTGGCACGGGAAATTTCCCTGGAAATGGCATTGAATAAAACCGGAGAGCCTGTAAAAGTGGTATATGAGCGTGACGGTCAGGAGTACGAAACGACGCTGACGCCGATTTATAACGAAGAAGCAGGTAAATATCTGGTCGGCTTTCAGAATTATGCGTCCTATGATGAGGCGAAGGGGACAAAGCTGTTCCGTTATGCCTGGTACCAGCTGCGCTTTTGCATAAAAAATTCCGTGCTGAGCGTGAAATCCCTGGTAGAGGGTAAGTTGTCCAAGAACGACGTGGCAGGACCGGTCGGCATGGCACAGATCGTGGATCAGGTGAAAACAGCTGCAGAACCCGGCGGACCGATGCTTGTGTTCATGAACATGGTCAATCTGGCGATGCTTCTGTCAGTCAGCCTGGGTGTGATGAATTTGCTTCCGCTGCCCGCACTGGACGGCGGCAGACTGGTATTTTTGTTCCTGGAGGTACTTCGTGGAAAACCGATCCCACCGGAAAAAGAAGGCGTCATTCATTTCGCGGGCTTTGTCGCACTGATGGTGCTGATGGTATTTGTGATGTTCAATGATATTCAGAGAATTATCGGGTGAAAAGGTTTCGGATAGGAACCCGCTCGGACGGCTGCGCCATTCCAAAAGATGGAGCAGCCGCTCAAGTTATTTATTTCATAGGAAGCCATTGTGGATAAAACTGCGGAAACTCAAGAGGCTTTGGGTCTTGTCACCCCCCATGAATCATGCTAAAATAGGCGGGTATTTAAATACCGTGCGGACAGGAACCGCAATGTGCTGAAGACTGTTCTGGAGGATGCCAAGGGCAGCCGACTGGAGGGCATCAGCTTCGGCGATGTGAAAGCCGATCTGCATTATACAGAAAGCAAAGATACCGTCTGCCTGCTTTACTACCCGGAAATCAACGAATTCCAGGGGCGGAGAACCGTGCAGGCGGTCATTGAAAGCTGGAGATAGGAAAAATACAAAAAAAAGACATAAGAGGAGAGAATGTTATGACAGCAAACAGGAAGGTAACAGTCCGTTATGCGGAGATTGCCCGGTTTCTGGGCCTGCATTTTAACGAGGAATTCTGTGTGGCTTATGGAGAAAAAGACGGATTTACACTGCGCGTCAGCGGTCTTGATACTGGCAGGGGTATCGAGTACGGTATGGTCTGCATATCAGTCGGTGTGGCTGAGAACGGCGTGAAGTTTGAACCGGATAAACAGTTCCGCAAGGAACATAAGGGTATCATGGGCGTGGTGCAGGAGAAGCATACGGTCCGGATGACCCTGAAGCGGTATGTCAGGGTAGAGAAAATCAAAGGCATCCTGCAGGAGTCCCTTCCGGCATTTCTGGATATGCTGAGAATGGAAGGCTTCACCAATGGATGCGAGCTCTGCGGCGAAATGAAGGAGACCGGCGCAGCTTACGTGGCAGGCAATGCGATCTGTCTCTGTGATGAGTGTTACGACAAGGCAACCCAGAATGCGGCGGCTTACACTGCCAACGAGAAGAATAAGAAGGAAAACCTGGTGGGTGGCGTCGTAGGCGCTCTCATAGGCTCCCTGCTCGGCGCAGCCAGCATCATTCTGCTGAGCCAGCTGGGCTATGTGGCGGCTATTTCCGGCGTCATCATGGCAGTCTGCGCCCTGAAGGGCTATGAGCTGCTGGGCGGCAAGCTGACGAAAAAGGGCGTCATCATCAGCGGCGTGATAATGATCGTCATGACCTACGTGGGCGACCGTGTGGACTGGGCCATCATGATTGCCAGAGAACTGGAGACTGACGTCTTCTACGGCTACCGCCTGCTGCCGCTCCTGCTTTCCGAGGAAGTCATCGACATGACCAGCTACGTGCTGGAACTGGTACTGCTATATGCCCTTCTGCTGGTGGGAGCTATCCCGACTATCCAGAACGCCATGCGCAAAGACAAGGTGGCAGGAACCATCTGTAAACTGTAAAAAGAGAGACGAGAACGGCCCGGGCTGCGAACCATGCAGCCGGGCCGTTTTGCAACAGTCGGAGTTAATGTCCGGAAACCCCGCCATCCTCGCCCCTCTCCTTGAGTTTCCGCAAAATGTAATTTAAAAATAAATAACTTCTTCTAAAGCACCAATCTGCCAGCTTTTAATGAATCAAAAACGGCAGTATTCCAGATTAGAGGCACTTTAATAAGCCCCGTCGTGAACCGGACTTTAGAAGACTTATTCTTTTATCTATTTAAGCGACCAGCTTAAGGCAGATCTGACGGTATGCCGGACGTTTTGTCCGAAACCAGAGCCGGACGCCTTCTTTTGTATACGATAGTATGCCACGGATGCCTTTTGCCAGTAGGTAATAGCAGAAATATACCTTTCTCTTTACAGGATCTGCTGATTTTATAATTGAAACCTTTACTGCACTTGTTTCGGATTCCATTGAAATCATTGCCAGAAATGCCATACATAAGGTGATATAAAAATTAAGTGCATTGATTGCACGAAGCTTCCGTACACGGAAGTTTTCAAATTGAAACATCTGCTTTATGGAAATGAAAGAAAAATTCCCGCCCATGAATGGGGAATATGCACCAAATGATGATGCTCTTGATGACGATGAAAATTTGGAGTTGCATATGGTTGATTACAGTATTGGATATAATGTAATTTACGCTGTGTTTTCTTGGTCGGTAGCAGACGAGGCGTATGAACTTATGCGTAGTTTAGCTCAAAAACACAAGGTTGGATTTTTTGATGTGAGTGGAGATGATGGCGATATTATTTTGCCAGATGGGATTATGATAAAATAATATGATACATACCTATTCCCATTCTCACTTACCGGGAAAATAGCAAAGCCAGCCGAGCCAGTCAACGGTCAAGATGAACGGCGTATTTCATGCGCCGCCGTTGACAGTCCTGCCCGACTTTGCTAATGGGCAATCAATGCGGGAAAGCCCTAAAACGGCTTCCCGCCCATTTCAAAATTTAGAAAAATTTGGTTATGGAGGGAGTTGCAATATGTGACTACTGTCATAATATTCAGGAATGGAAGAAATTTAACGCACCGAAAGATTATCTGGCGTGTATCGAATACATCCAACAGCTTGTGACAAATGGCGGTTTTGAACTGCTTGAGGAAGAATCCACTTGCCCGTTGAATCAGGTAGAGACCGAAGATGGATGGGCGGATGAAATTATGGTTCACATGGTACGGTGCAAACACTGTGGACAAGTCTTTACCTGTGTTGTCAACACTTATCGTGGTAGTGGTTCTTTCAAAAAGGGTAAAGGTTGACAAGTACGCTTGCTTATCAAAATGGTTCGGGACATTTTGTCCCGTAGTCCGGCGTGGGACGAGGGACGGGGGCTTTCATATCCGCCCTGTCTGCTGATGAAACCAGTCCTGCGCTTGCGGCTCCACGCCACGCAATC